>MDSV01058535.1_pt1 | contig 16699 bp, 28 predicted proteins | sample 810851 | NCBI WGS metagenome assembly MDSV01 (sample SAMN05326640, study PRJNA326480) | marine metagenome | isolation source: seawater | place: Atlantic Ocean: North East | collected 2012 | reverse complement strand
TTTTAAGCATAATAGAGATATAGTTAAAGAGGCAAAAGAAGCAGGACTTGGATATGTATATCCTAAATATTTAGAAATATCCTTCACTAATAAATGTCAAATGGCATGCAGTTATTGTGGACCAGTATTTAGCACAACATGGGAAAAGGAAATAGAAGAACATGGTCCTTATAAACTATCAGAGGACTATAATATTATCCATACACCTCAAATAGAAAACTCTCCCTATGTGGCAAAGTTTTGGAAATGGTTTCCACAGGCATATGAACATTTATTTGTTCTTAGAGTAACAGGAGGAGAGCCTTTATTAGATAAGAATACATATAAACTTCTAAAATATGTTAAGGCAAATCCTAGAGAAGGATTGACATTCCATTGTAATTCTAATCTTATGGTTACGAAAGAAAGAGTACAAAAATATATTAACCAAGCAAAAGATATACCTAATACTAGAATATATGCCAGTATAGATTCATGGGGGAAACAAGCAGAGTATATTAGACATGGATTAAAAGTAGATCAATTTGAAGAAAACCTACTTAGAATATTAGCCAATGGAATAGAAGTAGGTATCATGTGTACATTTAATTTCTTATCTATATTCAATATACAAGAATTCATGTTTAAAATGGCAGAGATGAAACAAACCTTTCCTCATCTAACAATAGACATGCCTTATATGGTAGATCCAAAACACCTCTCAGCACAAATTGCCGACGATACTCATATAAGTATTATGGAAGAAGGATTAAAATCAATGAAAACCTATCCTCAGTTTACAGAAGGAGAGGTTGTAAAATTTCAGAAGTCTGTAGAGTGGATAAAGGCAAATAGATTCAAAGGTGAAGAACTAGAAAAACATAGAAAAGATTTTTGGAACTTTGTAAAAGAACATGATAGAAGAAGAGGCACAGATTTTAACAAAACCTTTGATGTGAAATTTTAGGGTAAATTATACCAAAAGAACTTGTAATTTTGAATAAAAGTATTATATATATTATAGCAGATGCCAATTATGGGTCTGCAGTTTAATAACTCGCTTAATAAAGGAGAAAAAAATGGTTAGAGTAAAAACTACAAATTGGGACAATTTTGTCTCAACATTCCCACAAATAGAGAGAGAATTTATTGGATTTAACAAAGTGTTTGATGCTATTACAGCATCTAATCCTGGTGTCCAAAGTTCTTATCCTCCATACAATGTTAAAAAGGTGGACGAAGAAAATTATCTTATTGAAATTGCCGTATCAGGTTTTAAGAAAGATGAGATAACTATACGAAAAGAATCAACCGATACAAAAGGTTCACTTCTAATCGTAGAAGGCTCACAAGCTGAAAAAGAAGACGCAGACTATATACACAAAGGTATAGGTGGCAGAAACTTTAAAAGAGCTTGGAACCTTGCAGATACTATTGAAATAGATTCTGCAGAATATGTTGATGGTATTTTATCAATAGCGTTAGTAAATGTTATTCCAGAATCCCAGAAACCACAGGTGATAGAAATTAAATAATAATTAGGAGATAAGGAGCATGTCAAACGTTCAGATAATAAAATTAACCACAGGCGAAGAATTAATAGCAGATGTATCAGAGGCTGATATCGAAGATAAACAGTTTCTAATAGCATACAAACCTGCAATTATATTCATGCAACCCAAGGGAGATTCTGAAACAGAATTTGGCGTGGGACTAGCTCCTTATGCACCCTTTGCAAAGGAACATAAAGTTCCTATATTCCCTACCCATGTTGTTTCGTTATACGAACCTGAAGTTCAATTGAAGAACGAGTATAACAAAAGATATGGTTCAGGTATCATACAGCCTGAACTTATAAATAAAAAAATATTAAATGAAGGAAAGTAAATGTATGAATATAGAATCAGCGTAGTCAAAATTATAGACGGAGATACAGTAGATGTGGATATCGACCTGGGCTTCGGTGTATGGCTCAAGAAACAAAGAATTAGATTATACGGAATTGACACCCCGGAAAGTAGAACCCGTGACCTCGAAGAAAAAAGGTATGGACTTATGGCGAAGGCGTTCATTACAGAACAACTTAAAGACGGAGCTATACTCAAAACGAGGCTTGATAAAAAAGGCAAGTACGGAAGAATCCTCGGTGAATTTCTTAGTCTAGATGACAGAACAAATATAAATGAACTTATGATATTAAAACATCATGCAGTTTCATATCATGGTGCAAGTAAAGCAGAAATAGCAGAAGGCCACTTGCGCAACAGGACCAGAGTTAAAGAATTATAATTGACTCTAGGTTCATAAGAGCCTATAATACAGTATGAATAAATGGTGTTGTGATTAATGAATTTCTATACTTATGCAAGACATTATGGTGATAAAATTTTGGTTCGTGGAGTTGACAAACACGGACATCGTTTTACCGCAAGACGTGATTTCCGCCCAACCTTGTTTGTAAAATCAGACAAACCTTCAGAATACAAATCAATTTATGGTGACCCTGTGTCGCCTATCCAATTCGAGACAAACAAAGAGGCAACTGCCTTTTTTGATAGATATAAAGAAGTATCTAATTATCCAATATATGGCCAAAACTATTATGGCTATCAATACATAACAGAAAAATATCCCGGAGATATACAATGGGATGCTAAGAACATACAGGTTTACTCTATTGATATAGAGTGTACTTCGGAACATGGTTTTCCGAATGTAGACTCCCCAAGCGAGAAGATGTTAGTTATCACACTTCAAAATAACAACACCAAAGAGATAACAACTTTCGGACTTGGGGAGTTTACTCCAGGAGAGGATACAAAACATTTAGATATAGAATATGTTGCATGTGAAGATGAGAAAGAACTACTTACTAATTTCCTAGGATGGTGGAGGGATAATACTCCTGATATTATTACAGGTTGGAATAGTCAATTGTTTGATATACCTTATTTGTTAGCAAGGACAGAAGCAGTTTTAGGAAAGGACGAACACAAAAAGTTTTCTCCTTTTGGCATTGTTCAAAGACGTAATATTAGATTCCAACAAAGGGAAATGACTGCTTATGAAATTGTAGGTGTTGCACAATTAGATTATTTAGACTTATATAAGAAGTTTACTTATGTTACAAGAGAGAGTTATAAACTAGACTTTATTGCACAAACAGAACTAGGACATAAAAAACTAGAGTCTGGTTTTGATACATTTAAAGAGTTTTATGATGGTGACTGGAATAGGTTTGTAGAATATAACATTGTTGATACAGTTCTTGTTGATGAGTTAGAAGACAAAATGAAACTTATTGAACTGGCTATTACAATGGCATACGATGCTAAGTGTAATTATAATGATGTATTCTCAGCAGTTAGAACTTGGGATAGTTTACTTTATAATCACCTTTGGGAGAAGAAAATTGTTATACATCAGGGTGGTGGGAGAAAAGATAGACAAATTGAAGGTGCATATGTACAGGAACCTGAACCTGGTGGTTATGACTGGGTTGCTAGTTTTGATGCTACAAGTCTGTATCCTTCTATACTTATGCAATACAATATGAGTCCAGAAACAATAGTAAGCAATTATACTTATGATGTTAAGGTTGATGACTTATTAGAAAGGTATAAGTTAGATAAGTTAAAAGAAAAGAACTATGCCATGGCAGCTAATGGCACTTGTTATTCTAGAGGAAAACAAGGTTTGTTTCCTGAGATAGTGCAGAAGTTTTTTAATGATAGATTGAAGTATAAAAAACTAATGCAGGAATCACAAAGGAAGTACCAAGAAACAGGTGCTAAAGTTTATCAGAATGAAGTTAGTAAATATAATAACTTCCAAATGGCAAGAAAGATTCAATTAAACAGTTTATATGGTGCCCTAGCTAATCAGTACTTTAGATTCTATGATGATAGGATTGCTGAAGGTATTACAATGACAGGGCAATTGGTTATTAGAGATACTGCAAAGGCATTAGATAATTATGTTAACAAAGTCTGTGGCACGGAAGATAAAACTTATTCTTTTTATTCTGATACTGATTCTTGTTATGTTACATTGAAGGATATGGTAGATAACTTTTTTCCAGATAAAGATAAAGAAAAAACAATTGATCTAATTGATAAGATTGCAACAGAAAAAATAGAACCAGCAATTGAACAGGCAATGACAAAACTTGCCAACTATACTAATGCGTTTGCTAATAAGTTAGACTTTAAGAGAGAAATTATAGCAGATAAAGGTGTGTTTGTTGCTAAAAAACGATATGCCTTAAATGTATATGATGACGAAGGACTAAGACTTACGAAACCTAAACTAAAGGTTATGGGTTTAGAAATTGTAAGAAGTAGTACACCAGGACCTATTAGAGAGTCTCTAAGGGAGGCAGTTAGGTTAATATTAACAAGTGATGAGGAAACCTTACATACTTTTATAGAGAACACTAGACAAGAGTTTAATGAAAAGACAGTAGAAGAAATAGCATTTCCTCGAGGGTGTAACAATATGTTTAAATATCACAGTAAAGCAGATATTTACACTAAAGGTTGCCCTATCCATGTTAGGGGTGGTTTGTTATACAATTTTTATTTAGATAAACTTAATCTTAAATTGAAGTATGAGAAGATACAAGAAGGAGATAAGATTAAATTTGTTTATTTAAAAGAACCAAATGTTATAGGTGAAAATACTATTGCATTTGCTGGTAAGTTACCAACGGAATTTGAATTAGAAAAGTATGTAGACTATGATACAATATGGCAAAAGGCATTTGTAGATCCGTTGGATAACATTTTGAAACCTATTGGTTGGCATACTGAACCACAAGCAAGTTTGGAGGATTTATTCGCATGAAGATAGACGGACATTTTAAAGTTAGCATGTATAAAAGTGTTCTTAGAATTGGTGCTGGAATGACATTAATTTTAGGACAGATATATTGGGCAGGAATTTTACTTATATTAGCAGAGTTCCTTGGTATAATCGAAGAAGTAGTTTAGGACTGATGACGTGGGATATGGACACATATAGACCATTACCGGATGGACTTACAATAAAGTCTAGTAAAATAGATGGATTAGGATTACATGCAGCGCAGTCATTTGATCCTGGAACAGTATTTGGAGAAACACATGTCTTGGTACATAGTAGAGATAGACATGAATGGATAAGGACACCCTTAGGAGGGTTTATAAATCACAGTAATGACCCTAATTGTTTTATTACTACAGAAGCAGGTGATAGAACTTTATATGCAGTTAAACCTATAAAAGCAGGAGAAGAGATAACTGTTTATTATAGATTCAAAGGTTACGATGGAATTATAGGAGAACAATAATGGACCTTTTAGCAGGTTGGTTAATTTTTGGAATATGTATTTTAATTAATTGTGCCATGTATTGGGGTATTGATATGGCATTTGAAAAGAATTTTTGGAGAGAAGATGAGACACGGAAAAAATAGAGCGTATTCAGCCACTGGTGGCAGAAAAGCAAGACGTGAAAGAGCGTTAGAACGTCTAGAGAAAAGTAAATTCACACCTAAGATCATAAAAGGAAAAGAAAGGAATGAAAAGAACTGGACAAAGAAGAAAGAAATCGCGATTGAAACACTTACAAGAAGAATCGGAGCATCAGAAACAAAAGGGTATGTTTCAAGAGAAACAACTTAAAGATCAACAGAGTATTATAGAGGAACAATGGGAACAAATAAACAAATTGCTATCATCGGATACGGATTCGTAGGTCAAGCTACTGAGCTTTTATTAGAAACATACTACGATGGAACTGATATACAAATCCATGATCCTGCACAAGGATATGAGATAGAAAATTGGTCTGGTATTGAATATGCTTTTGTTTGTGTTCCTACAAATTTAAAAGAATCTACTTTAGACGATAGTATTGTAGATAAAGTTCTGAACGATTTGTCTACAAGATCATGTGCTAATACTGTTACACCTGTTATAAGAAGTACTGTAGGTCCTGATCAAGCATTAAAGTTAACTAAAAAATATGGCGCAATTATTATGCCAGAGTTTTTAAGAGAAAAACATTGGGATTTAGATGTATTAGATAAAAAAATTCCTATTGTTGTGGGTGCTAATTTAGGCCCCCATGATGATTTTTTACTTTGGTTAAATTCTAAAGATTTAGGATTATTTGAAAAAAGAGTATGGATAGTTAAACCTGGAGTGGCAGCAGCAATTAAAATGTTTAGAAATGCTGCACTAGCAGTTAATGTAGGTTTAGCAAATGAGTTTAAAGAAATTTGTGATGTATATGATTTAGATTATATAGACGTTAGAGATTTCTTTATGCAAGATAAAACATTGGGTACACATTGGCTAGTTCCAGGACCTGATGGCGACTATGGCTTTGGTGGCACTTGTTTACCAAAAGACTTGACACATAGTTCTAGTCTGTGCTATAGTAGCGATAGTATTATGAAAGTTGCACTTGCAGCTAATGAAATTAGGAGAAAAGATGGCAAATCTAATAGACAGGATTAAGAAAAATTCCACGATTAGAGAAACAGATATTATAACTGACTCTAAGTTTTTTAATTCTAAAGATCTAATTCAAACTTCAGTACCAGCAGTTAATGTTGCATTGAGTGGGAAATTAGATGGTGGACTAACACCTGGACTTACTGTTTTTGCAGGACCTAGTAAACACTTTAAAACAGCGTTTGCTATGTTGTTGGCAAAAGCATATTTAGACAAGTATGAAGATGGTGTTATTTTATTCTATGATAGTGAGTTTGGAGCTCCTCAGTCTTATTTTGAAACATTTGAAATAGATACTGACAGAGTAGTACATACGCCTATTACAGATGTAGAACAATTAAAACATGATTCCATGCAACAGTTGAATGGTATTGAAAGAGGTGATCATGTTATGATTATTGTTGATAGTGTAGGTAACTTGGCAAGTAAAAAAGAAGTTGAAGATGCTCTTGACGGTAAAAGTGTAGCAGACATGACAAGAGCTAAACAAATGAAATCCTTATTTAGAATGATTACACCTCATCTAACAATTAAAGATATTCCTGCTATTGTAGTGAACCACACATATAAAGAAATAGGATTGTTTCCTAAAGATGTTGTTAGTGGTGGCACAGGCATTTATTATTCAGCAGATAATATTTACATTATTGGTAGAAGGCAACAAAAGACAGGAACAGAAGTTACAGGTTATGAATTTGTAATTAATGTAGAAAAGTCTAGGTTTGTTAGAGAGAAATCTAAAATTCCTGTAGAAGTGTCTTGGGAGAAAGGCATACATAAATGGTCTGGTTTGTTAGAAATGGCATTAGAGTCTGGACATGTAATTAAACCTAGTAATGGTTGGTATCAGAAGTCAGATCCTGAAACAGGTGAGATAATTCCTGAGGCAAAGGTAAGACTAAAAGATACACAGACTAAAGACTTTTGGTTGCCTATTTTACAGCAAAAATCATTTACTGACTGGATACAGAAAAGATATACTATAGGTTCAGTAGAAATGGTAGGGGAAGAAGTATCAGACGATGATATTCAAGAAGAATACGAAAAAGTGTGATAGATGTGGAGACAAACTAGATCTAAAAAAAGATAAAGCATATTGTTTCCACAGCGAAGAACAAGAAGTTTATATATGTATGCCCTGCGTAAAAGAAGTTTATACTGATTATGTAAAATTTAATGGAGATGGGAAATTTATTCCAGATGAAGAACAGGATTGAACAAGTAATATTAGAAAATTTAATTAAGGATGATGACTATGTAAGAAAAGTTATTCCATTCTTAAAACCAGATTATTTTATGGCCTTTGAAGACAAGACAGTCTTCAAAGTTATCTATGACTTTGTAGAAAAATATAATAACCCACCAAGTAAACAAGCAATCCTGTTAGCAATAAATGATGATAAAACTTTAAATGAAGACAGTCATGCTAAATGTATGGAAGTTATTAATACATTAAATGGCGATGAAGTAGATAAGAATTGGTTAGTAGACGAAACAGAAAAGTTCTGTAAAGATAAAGCATTGTATTTGGGTGTTATGGAAAGTATCCAAATTATAGATGGCAAAAAGAAAGATATGTCTACAGATGCTTTGCCTAGTATTTTATCTGAGGCATTGAGTGTAGGTTTTGATACTAATGTAGGTCATGACTTTATTGAAGATGCTGATAAAAGGTTTGACTTCTATCATAGGTTAGAAGAAAAAGTAGAGTTTGATTTGGATATGTTTAATAAGATAACAGAGGGTGGTTTATCTAATAAAACATTAAATATAGCATTAGCGGGTACTGGTGTAGGTAAATCCCTGTTTATGTGTCATATGGCGTCTGCTAACATCGCTAAGGGTAAAAATGTGTTATATATTACCCTAGAAATGTCAGAAGAAAGAATAGCAGAGAGAGTGGATGCTAACTTAATGAATATTCCTATTATGGATTTAAAAGACTTATCTAAACCTATGTTTGAAGATAGGGTAAAGAAAATTAATGATAAGATAGAAGGTAGATTAATTGTTAAAGAATATCCTACGGCATCTGCACATGCAGGACACTTTAAGGCATTGATTAATGAATTGAAACTTAAAAGAAGTTTCTTTCCAGATATTATATTCATAGATTATTTGAATATATGTACAAGTTCTAGGTTCAGGCCAGGTAGTAGTGCTAATTCTTATACAGTTATTAAAAGTATTGCAGAAGAACTTAGAGGGTTGGCAGTAGAACAAGATGTTCCTATTTTTAGTGCTACACAGACAACAAGAGGTGGTTATAATAGCAGTGATGTAGATTTAACAGACACCTCAGAAAGTTTTGGTTTGCCTGCTACAGCAGACTTAATGTTTGCTATTATTAGTACAGAAGAATTAGAACAGTTAGGGCAGTTTATGATTAAACAATTGAAAAACAGATATGCTGATCCTACAAGAAACAAAAGATTTATGATAGGTGTTGATAGAGCTAAAATGAAATTATATGATTTAGAAGCTTCAGCACAACAAAATTTAACAGATGCTAATATAGATATTCCTGTATTTGATCGTGGCAAAGGCGACGACAAATACTCTGACATTAAGTTCTAATCCTATATAAATATGTTATTATATTAGGAGGTTATTATGCCAGATAAAAGAGAAAATTTTGTAGAAATTAGTTTAGCAGAATACGAAGAACTAAAAGCACAAATACCTGGAGACGAACCAGAAGCAACAGATGCCAAACCTTGGTGGAGCGCACCTGACGACAGAGGTTGGATTTGGATTGCACCAGAGTATTTTAGTAGATGGAGGTTATTTCCTCGTGCATTTATAAGTATGTACATCTATTTACTGTTTAAAGTGGTAACATGGTTCATGGCTCTACCAGCACCTATAGCAGAACAGTCTGCTTTAGTTAGTGTTATTGTAGGAGCTGGAGCAGCTTGGTTTGGACTATATGTAAACAGTACATCTACAGACCACGGTAAGAAAGAGTAAGAAATGCCAACAATAGAATTATCATCATACTATGTAGAGTTCATAGGGTTTTTACTTACCTTGATAGTAGGTCTATCAATTCGTGATTGGGCTGGCTCTTTTGTTAAAGGAGCAAAGTTCCGTTTCAACCCTGCATTCCAAGAAGGTGATAAAGTATTACTTGATGGCCAACCTGCATTAATAGTTAAAATAGGATTATCAGAAACAGTTTTTGGAGTATATGGAGATGATGGATATACATGGAGGTATGTTCCGAATACTAGGATAGAATATTTAAAACTAGAGAAAATTGTTGATCCAGATTTGCATAGAGATACAGACCAGGAAAGAGCACAAAAATTAATTGATGCTATGCAAGATGCAAATATTGAAAAGAATGGAAGTGAGATTGAAAAACTAAAGAATGGAAAGAAGTGATTACATATATGATATTAATTTAACTTACGACAAAGATAAATTAATTAGTGAAATGGAGTCTGTGAATTTCCACCCATTTAATGACCTAGGTCCTGAACAACAAGGTGTCAGCAAAATACCTGAGGGTCATTGGTTTCATAATCCACCCACATGGTTATTAGGCCATGTTGTAGTAGAAGGACCGGAAGTTAATAAAGTAAAGGATCAACTAAAAGAGCTTTTTGGCTCACAAGATATTAGACCTAGATATTACAAACAAGAAGCAAATACTGCTGTTCCAATGCACGCAGATACAGGAACATTATCAGCAGTAAATATTGTATTGACAGAAGAATCAGGACCTATAGAATTTGAAGATGTAGGTTTAATAAATTATAAATGTGCATTAATAGATACACAAAAAAGACATGGAGTACCAGAACATTCACAAGAAAGAGTATTATTAAAATTTAGTATGTTTGATATTACCTTTAACGAATGCAAGGAGATTATTATTAATAAATAAAATGGAGAGATAAAATGCCACCAAAGTTTAAACCATCAGTAAAAGAATATATCAAACATAAAACAACAGGACGAGCAACGTCTAGGTGGAGGTGGAAACATTATTATCTCAAGCAAACACCCACAGAAGAAATAATAGATGCTATTAACAAAGGAAAGAAAAAGCATCGTGGCAAAATGATTAATGAGTTAACTAGACGAGGAGTTAAGTTACAATGGAAGACAGAAGAAGAACTGGAAGAAGTATCCACCCAACAGCCTGGGTAGATAAAGATACACATATAGGGGTCGGTGTTGAAATAGGACCTTTTTGTGTTATTGACCGAGGTGTGGAAATCGGTAAAGGTTCTAAAATAGGACATTATGTTTGGTTAAGAAATGATGTAGTAATAGGTCAAAATACTACTATATCAGGGTTTGGTGGAGACGTCAGAGAACGAGCTAAAATAGGTGATAATTGTATTATAGGTTCCTTATGTGGTATCACACAGGATGCGGTTATAGGTAATAATGTAGTAATGTCAGCATCTTTTTTCCAAACAAATAAGGTCCACAAAGGGCCAGAGAAGTACGCTACCAACATTAAAGAACCTGGGGGTACAATAGGCGACAATGTACTTATAGGGATCAATGTAACCCTAATGCCAGGGGTAGATATAGGGCATTCCTCAGTTATTGGTGCTAATACAGTATTAAGGGAATCTGTCCCACCTGGGGAGATTTGGTACGGAAATCCAGGGAAATACATCAAAAAGAACAACGAATCACTTGATTTATCAGAAAAATAAATTCTAAGTTATTGATATACAACACAAAATCTTTTGAAAAAATGCTTGACTTATGGTCCGTAAGAGTGCATAATAACGGTATATTAAATAAAAAAGTAAAGGAAATTAGATGACAGCTTGGGAAGATTTAACGGAAAAGGAACAATTACTTACTTATATAAGCGATGCTTACAAAGACGCTTATGGCTTTAGGCCAAGAGGATTGTTCAACGACTATTCTGTTGAAGAACTCAAAGTCAGGTTAGATGAACTTGTTGATCAAGCTAATGCTCAATATGAGGAAGAGCTTAAGATGAAGACAAATAACTGGAACGACTTCCATAAGGAACTTGCTGATTTAGTTAATATTGGAGCAAAAGACTTTAGACAAGCTCTTGCTTGGGATATGGATGCTGAAGATGTACATGGTGATTTTGAATATTACTGTTATAGAAAAGGCTTCGAGTATAACAAGAAAAATGCTTTACAAAGGTTAGCAAGATAATTGCTCTTTTGGTCCTATAAAAGGTTGACTCTTGGTTAACAAGAGTCTATAATATGAGTATAGTTAATTAAATGGAGATGTTATGACTGAACAACTATTTAAATATGCAGGCTATTCTGTTACTGAACACGGCCAAACTAAGGCTAGGTTCGGAAACGATATGGTTTCTCGCATTAAGAAACTTACGGCGAAAGAAAATACAGACACTATGTTTGTTGAATTGCCGGAAGCTATGACCAAAAAAGCTGCTTCTCAGTTTTTGTTAGATCAGGATAAAGAGAGAGAAATCTCAGAATTTAATCCTGATGTGAGAGAAGCGCTTCAGAAGGTCATTTTTAGAACGGTACCTAAATCTAGAACTACCGTGAATGTAGGAGCACCTAGTGTTTCTAGCACGGTGGTGGTAAATGAAGGTGCCACAAATGAAGGAGGCCAATATGGCAACTCGTAAAACGGTGAGTCAGGAACAGAAAGTTCTTAACTTTTTGACTTCTGGCCAAGCATTGAGCAACGCTGTGGCAACACACAAGCTCAGAGTAAATAGACTTCCTGCTAAGATTAATGTTCTTAGAAGTAAAGGATATGCTATTTACACCAATACGAATAAAGCTGGTAACCCAACTTATCGTCTTGGTACACCTAGTAGAGCGATGATCGCTAGTGCATTCGCACAAACCGGTTCAGCACTTTTTAGCTAGGCATAAATATAGGTGAGTTTTGGTTGTTTAACATCTTCGGAAATCAAATAAACAACCACTAATTTTGAACCCTTTTTTGGGGTGGTTACCTAGGTGTCAGTGCCAAACAACCATTACAACAAAAGGAGAGTCCTGGGGTAACGACGTTAAAAGGCCCCTTATTAACAGAGGGAAAAGATGGTATCAGAAATAGGTAAAGAATTATTAGAAGCTCTCGAGACAAGATATAGAGGCGAGATTGCCTCGGCAAAAGCAAACGTCAGAGTTTATTTGGAAAATCCTGCAGGTATAGGAGAACATCCTGACGTAGTGCAAGCAATAGACATGGAATTAGATAAATTAGCAACAGCACATGAAAAATTAGAATTGTTGCTAAGCAGACGATATAACTTTGGTAACAACAAATACCCTGTGGAGTAGAGCATGCGATTTATATCATCATTTGGAAACAGTTTTTTTAGCGCTAAGATAGAACAACAAGAAGTTCCTATCAAGCAATTTGTGGTAACCTTTTTTAAATTAGGTAAACCAGTATTTACACAACATATTATAGATCAATCTGATGGCAAGAGATTAGCCATGCAGACAGCTAAGGATTACGTTTTTCAAATGGGTGATAGAAATGGCAAACAATGTTTATAGCACAGTAAAAGTAGTTAAAGGTACAGTACCTGCAACCAAAGCTTTCAGAGAAGTTTTTGATTCTATAATTGAGGACTATGATGAAAAAGGATTAGAGTTCTCACACTTCTTATCTGATGTAGAAATTATAGATAACGAATATATGGAGGATGAAATAGGTCCTCAAGTTGCTTACATAGCAGGTTTTGAAGGAGATGATATTCAAATCACTTCCTCATGGTCATCACCCTTTAAGTGGTTTGAAAGATTAGGAGAATACTTAGTTCGTATAGATCCTGGTGTTAAAATAATGATGACTTATACAGATGAATACTATAACTTTGCAGGTGTATATGTTTATAGTGAAGAATATTTAAATGGAGAAGAGCAAACAGGTATTTGGTTTAAGGAAAGACTTGGCGATAATGCCATAGATCTCCCAGATTATGTACATGATGAGATACATAATTGGGGGAGAGACTTGTTAAATACCTAAATTGTGTTTATTTTGTGTTGATTATGTGTTTCGGAGATATATAATGAGTAATGTGAAAGAAATGGCAACATTTAGTTTACAATCTCTTATTGCTACTGTTATGTTATTTAGTAGAAGAAGATCTGAAATTAGCCAAAACTACAACCAACAAAGGTGAACAGGCAGTGGAGATAGAGTTATGAGGTTAGATTACAAAAATTGCGGACGCATTGGAATAACCTGCAGTACTTTTGACCTTCTTCACGCAGGACATTGTGTTATGCTAGAAGAGGCCAAAAGACATTGTGATTACCTAATAGCAGCGCTGCAAGTAGATCCAACTCAAGACAGACAACAAAAGAATCCTCCAGTACAAAGTGTCGTTGAAAGACAAATTCAATTAGCATCAAATAAAAATGTAGATGAAATTGTAGTCTACAACACGGAAAAAGAATTAGAAGATATATTTTTAACCTTACCTATTAATGTTAGGATATTGGGTGAAGAATATAAAGACAAAGAATTTACAGCAAAAAGGATTTGCTATAAAAGGAAGATTGAAATAATCTATAATAAACGAGATCATTCTTTCAGTAGTACTGATCTCAGAAAGCGCACAGCTAGGAGTGAAAATGAAAACAACAGCGATTCAAAGAATAGTTAATTGTGTTAAAGCAGAAAAAAGAGCCTTACATGGTGAGTTCAAGGCATATTGGCATCAAACGGCCAATACTCTTGCAACCAAAAACAACATTGATATAAATGATGTAAGGAACAATATAGAGATGTATGATGCCTCAGAAATTAAAAATAGTAGCATGCACTAAAGTCTGGAAAGCAGAGGGAGTTGATAAAGAATTCCCAATGTGGAGACCTGGCATTAGTAATGAGTATATCATAGCTCAGTTAGATGAACCTGAGGGTGGTCTAACCTTACAAACAATTAACAAATATGTGAACGAGTTTATGCACATGTTGGAAGGCCAGATACGTCCAGACGTAGTTGAAATATTTACTGGTTATGAAGTTTATTTTACAGATAATTTAACTCATAACGAGCAGTTTCAATTAAATAGTGGAGGAGCTATAGACTTTCCTGCTGTAGATCTAACCAAGGTGGATGTCTCGGATGAAACCTCTTAGATTTACTGCTGGTTATACCTATTATAACGAACCGTCTAGGCTTCGAGAGTTATTTAATGTTTGGGAAAAGTGGCCTAGTGGTGTTGAAATATTTTTAGTAGATGATGGTTCACCTGACTTCCCTGCAATAGATCTTATAAAAGAATTAAATTTACCTGACTATGGTCCAACCATACAGGTGTGGAGAGTAACCAGAGATTTAGGGTTCAATTCACATGGTTGTAGAAATCTTATAGCAAAATATGCTCCTACAGATTGGATAGCATTTTTTGATTCTGATATTATAATATATCCACCTGATGTAGCACAATTAAAAAGAATACAGTTTACAAAAGGCTCAGTTTATTATCATAAAATTTATCAAAGATATAATCAAGTAGTAGATAAAAAAACAATTGGTCACCAGAACTGTTTTGTAGTAAATAAAGATGACTTCTGGGAAGCAGGTGGTTATGATGAATCGTTTACAGGACTACATTATGGAGATAGAGAGTTTCTAAAACGATTACATGATATAACAAATATTAGAGACTCTGGTTGTAAAATTGAAGGCACAGAGCAAGGCAAACATGGTAGAGTAATACCAGGATTAGATAAGATGGAATATATTGGATATGAAGAGAAGTTAGAAAATTATGTTTATATAACACCATTTACTGCAGAGGAAATGGATAATATGGCAGGAACAAAGAATACAAAACTAGACTTTCCGTTTATCCGTTTATTATAAATACTGATATGAAATTTAAAGAATTTTTAATTGAAGCAAATGAGGAAGACAAACTCAAACACCTAGAACATGTAGAAGACCACGTCATACATGCTGGGAAGGAAGGGTTTGGACATGCTTTTCATACTTTAAATGATGTTCATAATAATTTACAAGGCAAAGGACAAGGCCAAACACAAACAACAATAAAATATGATGGCAGTCCAGCTGTTGTATTTGGGAAACACCCAGAGAATGGTAAGTTTTTTGTAGCATCTAAATCAGCATTTAATAAAGATCCAAAGATAAACCATACACACGAAGACATACAAAAGAATCACGGACATGCTCCAGGACTTGTTCAGAAGTTAAGTGCAGCATTAGACCATGCACATAAAATAGAACCTGATGGTGTATATCAGGCAGATATTATGCACGCTGGAGATGTTAAAAAGAAAGGTAATAAAGTACATTTTACACCAAACACAATTACATATCATGCACCTCACGATTCAGATCATGGTAAAGCAGCTGTTAATTCTAAACTAGGATTAGCAGTTCATACAAAATACGAAGGTAAGACTATAGCAGATATGAAAGCAGTACACGGTGCAGTAGACCATGGTAGTTTTAAAAAACATAAAGACGTACATATGATGTCAGCCAATCACGATATGAGTACTCATAGATACTCTATGGAGGATAGAGCACAAGTAGATCATCACTTAAAACAAGCAGTAGCACATTTTAAAAATACACCAGATGAACACCATGAAACAATGGCAAAACATGCTACTGCAAAGAAAACATATATTAACCATACTGTAAGAACAGGTGAACAATATTCTCATGAAGGGTTTGTTAAACATGCTAGTTTAGCACATCAAAAACGAGTAGATGGTGTAAAAACAGATGCAGCAAAACAAAGGCATCAAACTACTATGGATAACACTATAGGACATATAAATAAGAATAAGGAACACTTTGAAGGACCTATGCACATGCACAGACACCTTCAAGCAGCAAAGGATATTATTACAAAAACAATGTCTCAGAAATCAGAATGGGGACATGAAGTTGATGGACAAAAAGTTAAACCAGAAGGTTTTGTTGCTATACGAAATGGCAGACCTTCTAAATTTGTAGACAGAAAAGAATTTAGCGCTGCTAATTTCAATAAAGGATAATAGGAGAAAGACATGCAAAGTAAATGTAAATGTTGTGAATGTTGCTCTTGCACTTGTTGTTAAACAATGGCAGAAGATAAGCACATAGTATTTTCATACGGAAGGATGAATCCACCTACTGCTGGACATAGTAAAGTGGTGGATAAAGTAAAATCTCATGCAGATTCTATTGGTGCTAATCACGCAGTTATTGTAAGTCATTCACAAAACAATAAAACAGATCCT
>MDSV01208033.1_pt1 | contig 16702 bp, 13 predicted proteins | sample 810851 | NCBI WGS metagenome assembly MDSV01 (sample SAMN05326640, study PRJNA326480) | marine metagenome | isolation source: seawater | place: Atlantic Ocean: North East | collected 2012 | reverse complement strand
TTTTATTAATAACCACAATTCAGATGATGCACTCAATATCTTTCGATCTAAATTTTCAATCAATAGGTCAAAGTTTTCTCAAATGTTTGCTGATGCACTTGACATTGACTTTTCACAAGGAGATTTAACGGAGGTAACTTTTTTTGAATGTGGCACAAAAGATAAAAACGGGGATTGTTTGGATATTTCTGGTAGTACTATAAATTTGAACCGTTTATCAATCGATGGAGCTGGTGATAAAGCTCTAAGCATAGGGGAAAAAAGTGAAGTATTTGGAAGGAATATTAGCATTTCTAATTCCACAATTGCAGTGGCATGCAAAGATAGTTCAGAAATTTTTTTGGAAGACCTTTCCATACGAGACAGTTCATTTGCGTTTGCAGCATATCAAAAGAAATCAGAATTTGGACCTGCAAAGATCTCTGCCAAAAATTTTTCTAGTGAAGGAGTTGATACCCTCCATTTATTAGAAAAAGGCAGTTCAATTTTATTGAATGGTGGGGCAATTGATCAATTCTCGGATAAACATCCTTTGGAAGTAATCAAAAATTTCTCTGAATTAAAATTTTAAGAGAGAAAATATAAAGCATTTATTACATATGAGGAGGGTTCCAATTACTGAAATTAAAATTTCCCTTAAACTTAGCTAGAAAAAGCATGAAACAAATTGTTCAAAGCTATAGAACTGGCGAAGTAAAACTTCGTAATGTCCCAGTTCCTCGATGTGGTAACAAAAATATCTTAGTTCGAACTAGTAAATCACTTCTTAGTATCGGTACAGAACGCTCTGTAATTGATTTGGGACGAAAATCTTTGGCAGGGAAAGCAGTGGCACGCCCAGATTTAGTTCGGCGTGTTTGGGACAAGGCCAAAAAAGAAGGCTTGGTTAAGACATATCAGGAGGTCTTGGGGAGGCTAGACACACCAACACCTCTTGGTTACAGTTGTGCTGGAGTGATTGAGGAATGTGGCAATTACGCAACTGATTTTTCTCCAGGTGATCGGGTTGCCTGTATTGGTCAGGGATTCGCAAGTCATGCTGAATTTGTGTCTGTTCCTGTAAATTTAGCTTGCCGCATTCCTGATGGAATAATCGATGACGAAGCAGCCTTTGGTATGTTAGGTATCATTGCTTTACACGGGATTCGCTGTGCTAATCTCAGTTTCGGCTCTCGAGTAGTCGTTAAGGGGCTTGGTCTGCTAGGCTTGTTAACTGTTCAAATTTTACAGGCTTATGGCTGTGAAGTTTTAGCAATTGATCCTCTAAAAGACAAAGTAGATCTTGCAAAAAAATTTGGATTAAAAGATGTAACAACTAAAATAAATCAACTTAAAAACTTAACAAATAACCGCACTCAGGCCAACGGAGCAGATGCGGTGATAATTACGGCGACTACAAAAAAACGGGATCCCGTAGATCAGGCTATAGAGTTATGCAGACCTAAAGGTAAGATCGTTGTGGTTGGAGTTGTTGATATCCATCCTGATAGGAATGAACTTTGGGAAAAGGAGGTTGAAATAGTTGTTTCTAAAGCTACTGGACCTGGTTCTCATGATCCACTCTATGAATTGGAAGGAATTGATCTTCCTATTAGTGAAGTTCGTTGGACTCAAAAGCGAAATTTGGAAGAATTTTTACGTTTGTTACAAAATAAAAAGGTTAATGTAAAACCTTTGATAACTCATCGTTTTTCAATTTCTAATTCTGAAAAAGCCTATTCTAAACTAATTGATGGAGAATTGGAAAAACCAATTGGAGTGTTATTAGAATATTTTAATAATACTCCAATTAAAAGAAGCTTAGCGATATCGTCAGACAAAAAATTTTCGCCTTCAGAAAAAACTAAAGTCAATCTAGGTGTGATTGGTGCGGGGCTTTTTGGTAAGGCCATACTTCTTCCAACGTTGAAAAAACTAAAGGGAATCTTTTTACATACACTGTCTACCAGTTCTGGAGCAAATGTTGAGCACAGTGGCCGCAAATTTGGTTTCTTGAATCAGACTACAGATACTGATGAAATTTGGACGAGTAAAGATATCCATTGCGTAATAGGAATTACACCACACAGCCAGCATTTTTCTTTAGTGGACTCTGCTTTTAAAAGCAAAAAATCATTGTTTTTGGAAAAACCTCTTTGTACTACTGAAGAAGAACTTACCAAACTCCGTATATTAGCTAATAAGATGGAGCCTTTACCAATTCTTATGGTAGGGCATAATCGTAGATTTTCCCCACATGTAAAAAAAATGCAGACTTGGTTGAAATTTCGAAGCACACCGCTTGTAATTCAAATGAGGGTTAACTCAGGTTATGTCACTTCAGCACATTGGGTGCATTCGGAAATCGAAGGCCGTAGTCGAATTGTTGGGGAAATGTCTCATTTCATTGATTTGCTGCAAAGTTTAACAGGCTCTTTAGTCAAACGTGTGTATGCCGAACGCATTTCTGGTGACAACCAGAGTGCAGTTAATAACGATAATGTCGTCATTGCAATGAAATTTAAAGATGGTTCTGTCGGTAATTTGACTTATTCAGCTTCTGGTGACAAGGCATACTCTCGAGAAGCACTAGAGATTTTCTTTGATGGCAAGACAATTGTTTCAAAAGACTTTCGCATTAGCGAACTTCATGATTCAGAAAAAAACGTTACTTTTAAAACCAGGAGACAGGAAATGGGGTATAGTGAGGAACTGAATCATTTTGTTAATTGTGTTGCTGGCAAAGAGAAATTGCTTGTCTGTCCGGAAGAAATATTTGCAACTATGGAAACAATTTTTGCTGTCGAGGGTTCTTTGTCCAAAGCTAATGTTGTAAGCGTCAAAGGGGTATGAAAATTCTTATTGTTACAGATGCCTACTCACCAGAAATTCGCTCAGCATCAGATTTGATGGAGGAACTAGCAGAGGAGTTAAATAATCGTGGTCACCAAATTACGGTAATTACTAACTGGCCGAAATATAATCTTGATCAGGATACTGATAATCTTAAATATAAAGAAAAAGAAATTGACAAAGGAATCACAATTTTACGCATTAAAACTCTACCACACCACAATGTAAATTATCTTCTGCGTGGTTTTGCTGAATTATTTATGCCCATTAAATTTCTTTGGAAGTTACGCCAGCATAAAATAAATCCAGATACTATAATTGTTTATAGTCCTCCATTAACTCTAGCTTTAGTAGGAAGTTGGTTTTGGAATAAATCTGCACGTTTTATTCTGAATGTACAGGACTTATTTCCACAGAATGCAATTGATTTAAAAATATTGAATAATTATTGGTATATTAGATTTTTTCGTGCATTGGAAGAGTTTGCCTATCGAAGTGCACATGTTGTAACTTTACATTCTGAGGGGAATTATAGGACTCTTTTGCAAAAGTATCCAAATTTTGTAGGGAAATTTCGAGTCTTACATAACTGGGTGGATATTAGTCGTCACAATGGATCCAATGGAATAAAAGTTGATTTTAGGAAAAAATGGAACATACAGCAAAAACATATTGCCGTATTTGCCGGTGTAATTGGTCCTTCACAACATCTAGAATTATTGCTACAAATAGCAGAGGAGATGCAAGATTGTTCTGAATTGCTTTTTCTTCTGGTAGGAGATGGTAAGGAAAAGGCAAAATTACAAGAGCAGGCAAAAAATAAATTTTTGAAAAATGTGCGCTTTGAGCAATTTATATCCCGAGGAGTTTATCCTGATTTATTACACATTTGCAGTATTGGGTTAGTTTGCCTCAGTCCCCAAAATAAGACCCCTGTAGTACCAGGAAAAATTTTAGGTTACATGGCGGCGGGGCTGCCTGTTGCTGCTTTCCTACAAAAATCCAGTGATGGACATGCTATTATCAAGTCTGCCCAATGTGGTTTTTCTGTTGATTCATCAAACAAAGAAGCATGTGTTTATGCGATGCAAAAACTAATTTCAAATAGCGCTAGCTTCTTGGAAATGGGTAAGAGGGGTAAATCTTTTGTTGCAAAAAATTTTTCAAAAGAAGTTTGCGTGTCCAAACTGGAGCCGATGCTCTAAAAAAATCTAATTATCCTGTACTCGGTTGCTTGGTTGGGAATCATAAATTCCTCAATTGGCAGCAAGAGAAATCCCCTTTATAAATAAAAAAAACAAGGATTCTTTGGTGACAACTACTTACCAGAAGAAAATTTTAGTAGTTTTTGGTACACGCCCGGAGGCAATAAAGATGGCACCGGTTGTAAGAGAATTGGCTAAATCATTGGATGTAAGGGTTTGTGTTACTGCCCAACATCGGGAACTGTTAGATCAGGTATTGGATTTGTTCGAGATAGTTCCTGATTATGATTTAGATATAATGAGGCCAAAACAAGATCTTTTTGATGTGACTAGCAATGTTATTTTAGGTTTGAAGAAAGTATTGGATGAAGTTAATCCAAATATTGTTTTGGTACATGGTGATACTACCACTTCGATGGCAACTTCATTAGCCTCATTTTATGCAAAAGTTCCAGTGGGTCATATTGAGGCAGGTCTTCGTACTTATGACATAAGTTCTCCATTTCCAGAGGAAATTAATCGTCAAGTTACAAGTAGAGTATCTACTTTTCACTTTGCACCAACTGAGCAAGCAAGGAAAAATCTTCTTGCTGAAAAGGTTTCTAGTGAAAAAATTTTTGTGACAGGTAACACAGTAATAGATGCGCTTTTTGCGGTAGTTGAAAAAGCAAGGGGGGAAAATTTTTCATCAGTAATTTTGGAGCGATTATCTTTTCTTTCTTCAAAAAGTGACAATTGCCCACGCATTATTTTGGTTACAGGACATCGTCGAGAAAATTTCGGTTATAATTTTGAGCAAATTTGCCATGCCCTTTATGAAATTGCAAAACAGCATAAAGATATTCAGATAATATATCCAGTTCACCTAAATCCAAATGTCAGGGATCCTGTTAAACGGATCCTATCTAATTCGGAAAACATTAATCTAATTGAACCTCTTGATTACCTGTCATTTATAAAGTTAATGGATTCTGCCTACCTGATTTTGACTGATAGTGGAGGGATTCAAGAAGAGGCTCCCAGTCTTGGTAAACCTGTTCTTGTAATGAGGGAAAAAACAGAGAGGCCAGAAGCAGTAGTTGCTGGTACAGTAATGATCGTTGGTACGGACAAAAAAAATATTGTAAATAAAGTAAATAAACTCCTTTCTGAACAAAATTTTTATCAAGGAATGTCTAAAGCTCTCAATCCTTATGGTGATGGTAAAGCTAGTAAAAGAATTTACAAAATTCTAAAAGATTATGATCTTGATGGTTTTGATAAAAAAAACAGGTTTTGATTTTCTATACAAATAGTAAAAGATATAAATTAAATTTTTTTGAGAAAAACTGAAGGAAATGATAGGTATGTTTGTCCATAGCTTGATTTTCTATAGATCAAAACAGTGAATGAAGAGATTATTAATAACAGGCGCAACTGGTTTTATTGGGCATAGATTCATAAGTTTTTTAAAACCATCAGATTATGAGGTTCGTATACTATCTCGCAAAAAACATCCTGTTTATGAAACTATTGTCTGTGATCTTCAGTTAGAAAACATTCCTGAGGATACACTTAAAGGTATCGATATTGTTTTTCATTTGGCAGGGTTAGCACATGATCTGAGTGATTCTACCAAAATTGAAAAACTTTATCGTGAAGTTAATGTAAATGCTACAGTTCGATTGGCAGAGTTGGCATCTAGGCATGGTGTGCAGCACTTTATTTTTCTAAGTAGTGTTAAAGCTGGAGGTTCAGTTCTTTCCGAAAAATGTCTGACAGAAGATGACCAAATGGAACCAGAAGGGGTATATGGTAAGACCAAAAGAGAAGCAGAATTAGAGCTTTTAGATATAGATAAAAGATCGACTATGCAAATCTCAATTATTAGGTCTTCATTGGTTTATGGTCCTGGTGTAAAGGGCAACTTAAGGTTGATGCTGTCTAGTATTGAGAAATGGTGGTTCCCTCCTTTACCAGAGATAAATAATCGACTATCAATGATACATGTAGATGATCTTTCTAAAGCACTTTTACTTGTTTCTGCTAATTATCGCACTAATGGTGAGATTTATATTGCAACAGATGCCGAGACTTACTCCTCTCGTAAAATATATGAAGCAATGTGTGATTTATCAGGTAAAACTGTTCCCAGTTGGAGTGTGCCGAAGTTTATCTTTGATTTTTTAGCATTGATCAGCCCGAGAAAACGCTATCAGCTTGAAAAGCTATTTAGAGATGAGTGTTATTCTTCGAGTAAATTAGAGTCCCTTGGTTTTTGTGCGAAATATAGTATCAAGGATTGGAGTTGATATAAATTTTTCACCCCTAAGTATTACAATTTTGTTCTAATGATCTGTATTTTATTAAGAGCTCGATTTACATGATGATTCAAAGTGAAATCTTTGTATTTATATACTGAATATCTTGCTCATAATGACGATTAATTTTTGTGAATGAAAAGGATATTTGATCTGATTGTGGCAGGAGGTTTTTTAATCACACTTTTCATTCCTATGGTGATGATTTTGATATTGGTAAGAATGACATCAATAGGGCCTGCATTCTATTGGTCAAAACGTATCGGAAAAAATAACAAGATCTTCAAAATGCCAAAGTTTCGTACCATGCGAAATGATACTCCGCCAGTTGCAACTCATTTGCTTAGTGGTGTAGAGGAGGTTTTAACTCCTATTGGTGGTTTTCTGCGTCGTACTAGTCTAGATGAGCTTCCACAGTTGATTTCAATATTAAATGGAGATATGAGTTTTGTTGGGCCTCGGCCTGCACTATTTAATCAGGAAGACTTAATTACTCTTCGAACTGAAAAGGGCGTAAATAAATTAATTCCAGGCCTTACTGGATGGGCGCAGATCAATGGTCGAGATGATTTATCTATAGCTGAAAAGGTGGAGTTGGATGTGGAATATATGGAGATGTGGTCTTATTGGTTTGACATGAAAATATTGTGGATGACGTTTTTAAAAGTAATTATGAAAGATGGAGTGTCGCATTAACTTTGTTTATATTGAGCAGGACAAGCCTATTATGATTATAATACTTAATTTTTAGCTAGATCCCTAAAGAAATATAAATACTATCTAAGCATTCAAGATAAATCACATAAATTATATTTTTGAATAGATGATTAATTTAAATAAAAATAATTCTTGGCTTTTTGTTGGGGTATTGTTGATTTGTTTTAGTGTTTCGGTGATAGTGCGTTATAAGCAATTTGAGACTTGGGAAAAAACACCGACTTTTTATTTTGTAGGCGAACGTCCTTTAATGACAACTCTAGATGCCCCATTTTGGCTGCTTCAAGCAAGAGAGTACAATAAGATGAACTTTGCAGGGGCACCAGTAAATATAAGTGATAGTGGCAAAGATGAGCATTCTAATATGGAAACATCTATTCCAGAAAAATTTTTAGATAATTCCCATTCCACTACAACATCTTTGGAAAGAAGTTATAAGGATGTCCCACTACTCAGTTTTTTGATAGCTCATCTTTCACCTTATTTTAATCACAATTATTACCTTACTGGAACTATAATTGTTCCAATTTTGGCAAGTTTATTTATTATACCAATCGGATTTTATTTTTTCATTATTGGTCTTCCTGTATCTGGCTTAATGGGAGGTTTGATAGGGACATTTGCAAGTGGTTATTTCATGCGATCTTCAATTGGTAGGATTGATACTGATATGCTTAATTTGTTTTTTCCTTCATTAGCTGCTTTGCTTATTCTCCTAGCTTCACGGGCGAAAACTGAACGTTCAATATTGCTTTTTTCAGCTGGATCTGGGTTGATTTTGTTTTTGTTTCATTGGTGGTATTACAAAGCAGGTTTTACTATGGTTTATTTTGCACTTTTGATTTTTTATTTGTTTGTTAAGAAAATTCGTTTTAGCACAATTTTAATCAGTGCTTTGCTTTTTATACTTTGTGCAAATCCTGGAATTTTCATGAGTAGCACAGGTACTATTCAATCCTTTTTGAAAGATTATTTTTACATCGAAGAAGCTAGGGAATTTGTTGGTGATATTGTAGGCCCCCCTGCAACTTTTCCAAATACAATGACTACAATTTCTGAAGTAGATCATTTGCAGTTTGAAGAAGTTTTTCGACGGATTCTCGTTAAACCATTCTTCAACTGGTTGGGGATTATTTCTTTTTTTTGTTTGGTTGTGCTGCGCTGGAGGGATTTGGTACCTTGGTTACCAATGCTTGCTTTGGGGCTGATGAGTTTTCAGTCATCAAATCGGTTTATCATGTATTTGGCACCTTTTATTGGTATCGGATTGGGATGGTTGTTTCATCTTGGAATTGAAGGACTATTTTTTGTAATTCAAAGAAATGCTAACTACATAAAAGACAAGAAAATCAAGAAAAAAGTAAAAACTTTAAAAAGGAAAGACGGTTAATTCCAAAGGATAAAGATTAGTGGTTATCAGGAGTATTTTGGTATAAAATTTTTCTGTTGTCTTTCAATTTATATGAATAAAAATAATTCTATGGACAATCTAAATGAAGGCTCTGAGGCATTGAATTACAAAAGAACAGAGTTCAAAAATGTTGATTTTTTGAATTGGGCTCGGCAAATTGTTCTTTATTTGTTTTTGGGTTTTTTCTTTTGGTTTATTTCGGGGCAAACAGCTATTTCTTTTGTACCAGGTCCTTCAATTAATCCAAGAGTTTTTGAAACTTTTTTGGAAGTAAAAAAACGGGTTCCTGAAGGATCAAAATTGCTTACATGGTGGGACTATGGTCATACACTTAATGATATGGGATTCGGAACATTTCACGATGGTGGAGGTAAGCAATTCAGTCCGTTAACTTATTTTATTGCACGAAGTTTGGTTAGTTCTGATGAAAAGGAACTTTTTGACATTACTCAGTTTTTAGCAACCGAAGGTAATAGTGGAATTATCATGAATAACACTTCTTCGGAAAACTTGCTAAAAGCCATTAGGAGTCCTGAAAAAAAACCTTGGAATCCGATTTATTTGTTTTTTACTGCGGATATGACGAGTAAATATGGAGCAATTTCTAAACTCGGTAGTTGGGATATAGTAAAAGGTGGTAGCAATCCGAGTGTTTATCAAAATCTGAACTGTAATAAAATTACTAACGAGGAGTTGAATTGCGTTGGAGCTAAGGTGGATCTAAAAGGTGGATTTATAAATAATCGATTGACTTTACGAAGGATTGTTTTTATCCGTAACGGAAATGTGATTAGTGAAAAAATGTTCAGGCATTCTAAAGGATTTTCGTTGCAGTTGATAGTAGCAGGTAAAAATATTGTACAGGTGCAATTGATTGATGAACAAGTTTTTAACTCTAACTATAACCAAATGTTTTTTCTGGGACGATTTCCGAAGGATTTGTTTGAAGAAAGTTATAATGCGTTCCCTTTTTCTAGGTTATATAGGGTCAATTATTAAAAACTGAGAAAAATTGTGTCACCTTATTTTTTATTAAAGTATTTATCAGATTTGCCACGTAGCGTTAAGAGTGTTTTTTTCCTCTTTTTGGATACATTGGTGATTTGTATTTCAATACTGTTGGCTCTAGCGGTACGCTTTAATCCTTTTTTACTAGAGAAATACTTACTTATGTTTTCAGTAGGTATTTTTGTTTTTTTGGGTGTGCAAGTGATGGTCTTAATCATAAGCGGATTTTACAGATCTGTTTTGCGGTACGCGGGGCCAGAACTTTTGGTCTTATTATTAGTTTCAGTTATTATTGGAGTGGCTATATTTTCTCTTATTAATTTGACATATATTTTTCATCCGATACCGCGCTCAATTATTGTCATGAGCGCTTCATTTGCATTTTTGGGATTGTTATGTCTCCGCCTTATGGTTCGTTGGATTGTTCGACTGCATTTAGTTGAACCGAGGCATCTTTCTCAATTACAAAATGTAGCGATTTATGGAGCAGGATCAGCAGGGTTACAATTATTTGAGTCATTGAGGCAGGACGGAAATTACAACATTTTAGCATTTGTTGATGATAATCAAAGACTTCAAGGTGGCATATTACGAGGGAAATCCATTTTATCTTTTACTGGTCTGCAAACACTAAATACAAAAAAAAAGCTTGATTCTGTACTAATTGCATTACCAGGATTAAAATATGATCAGCGTAAAAAACTTCTTCATAAATTACGACTGCTTAAAGTTGGTGTGAGGGTTTTGCCAACCACAGATCAAATGATGCGTGGAACAGCTGATGCCTCAAAACTACAGGAAATTGAAATTGCTGATTTATTGGGTCGTGATGAAATTGCTCCAGATGAAATACTTCTTCATCAAGATATTGAAAGATGCAATGTATTAGTGACGGGAGCAGGAGGATCGATAGGAATGGAGTTGTGTAGCGAAATCATTCGTAACTCGCCTAAAACTCTAGTTTTACTCGAATTGAACGAACTTGCACTATATCAGGCTGAACTATCTTTAAAAAGGTTGTCTACGATACCGATTGTTCCATGCCTAGGATCTGTAGGAGACATAAAGCAGGTAAAAAGTTTACTAAAAAAACATAAAATTCACACAGTTTACCATGCTGCTGCATACAAGCATGTACCGTTAATTGAAGAAAATCCACTTCAAGGGTTGAAGAATAACGTATTTGGGACACAGTCACTTTTGACAGAATGTATGAACTCTGGCGTAAATTCTTTTGTCTTGATTTCAACAGATAAGGCGGTTCGACCGACCAGCGTCATGGGCGCTTCCAAACGAATTGCTGAAATGATTGTCCAGGATGCATCCGTTCGCTTTAAGGGAATAAAATTGGGAATTGTTCGTTTCGGGAATGTGTTGGATAGCAGCGGTTCTGTTGTACCACTGTTTCGTGAACAAATCAATAAGCGAATGTCGATAACAGTAACCCATCCAGAGATCACTCGCTATTTTATGAGTATAGGAGAAGCAGCCAGACTTGTTATTCAGGCAGGAGCAATGTCTAAAAACGGAGAGGTTTTTCTGTTGGATATGGGTGAGCCAGTAAAAATTCACGACCTTGCAGTGCAAATGATAGAACTAAGCGGTTTAATCCCGGAAAAAGATATTCCCATAAAGTTTACTGGTCTTCGTCCAGGAGAAAAACTTTCTGAAGAACTTCTCATCGACCCACTTCAATCTCAACCCACCAAACATCCTAGAATCTTTTGCTCTAAAGAAGGTTTGCCTGATTCGCAAATTTTGTCAAAAAAAATCAGTGTGCTCAGTGAAGCAATTGCAAATCGGGATATTTCATTGGCCTTAAATTCGATGAAGAGACTTGTACCTGAGTACAATCCAGATAATGGTTTATGATTTTTTTTGACAAATGATTTATTCATTACTTCATATGAGTCAAAGCATTGGCAGTATTTGTAATTTTTTGAAGTTTGTATGGCCAGTTGTTTTGCTTAATCTGAAATATATGTTAAATTTTATGTATTAATTTAATCTTTGATTTTAATATGGATGTTGTATTTATTAATCCTAATTCATCAGCGAAGGCCTACCAGGATTTGGCTAAAGTTTTTTCAGCAATAGAACCACCGACATGGGCTCTATTATTAGCACAGGCATGTCGTTCTAAAAGCTTTGAAGTTGCGATTCTAGATTGTGATGCCGAGAGATTATCATTGCAAGACTCTCTTAAAAGGATAGAAGAGTTAAAACCGCGCTTAATTTGTTTCGTGGTTTATGGACAAAATCCTAATTCTGGCACAACTTCTATGATTGGTGCAACTGCTCTTGGAGCATATATTCGCGACCATGCTCCAGAATATTTTATATGTTTTGTTGGCTCTCACACAAGTGCATTGCCAAAAGATGTTCTTAAGTACCATTTTGTAGATTTTGTGCTACTAAATGAGGGGGTTTACGCATTGCAAAATCTATTGCGGACCAATTTAAAGGACGAACTTCAAAAGGTTAATGGAATTGGAAGAAAAGTAGATGGTCAGTTGATCCTAAACAAACCAGAAAAAGTTGTACCTCAAGAAAGGATGGATAAAGATCTCCCCGGCTACGCATGGGATTTACTCCCTTATAACAATCAGCCATTAGATTTATATAGAGCACATTTCTGGCACGCAGAATTTTCTCATGAAAAGAGAACCCCATTTGCTGCAATTTACACCTCATTAGGTTGTAGATTTGCTTGTGATTTTTGTATGATCAACATTGTAAATCGGGATAATAATGCAGATAGTATTGACGCATCTCATTCTAAAGGTATGCGTTATTGGAGCTCAGAATTTATCCTCAAAGAATTTGAAATATTAGCCGAAATAGGGGTTGAGACCATTCGTATCTCTGATGAAATGTTTTTCTTGAATAAGAAATATTTTAATCCGTTGATTGATGGTTTGATTGAAAGAGGTTTAAATCTTAGAATGTGGGCATATTCTAGAGTAGATACGGTTCAGGAAAAATTCCTTGATAAATTTAAACATGCAGGAATCAATTGGTTAGCTTTGGGAATTGAGGCGGGGAATCAGACAGTACGTCAAGAGGTTTCTAAAGGGACCTTCCGGGATATCAATATTCGTGATGTCTGTAAAAAAGTTCAGAGCCATGGATTGAATGTGATAAGCAACTATATCTTTGGCTTTCCTGAAGATAATCACGAAACGATGCAAGAGACTCTCGAATTGTCTTTGGAACTAAATACAGAAATGGCTAATATGTATCCGTGTCAAGCACTCCCTGGAAGTCCAATGTTTAACCATGCTCTAATGCGGGGTTGGGACTTGCCAGACAACTATGAAGGATACGCTTTTTTGAGCTATGAATCTTTGCCCTTGCGGACAAATTACTGTACCAGTGCTGAAGTTTTAGCTTTCAGGGATGCAGCTTGGCAGACCTACTTCACTAATCCAGCTTATCTTCAGCTGGTTGAAAATAATTTTGGGGAACAGGAGAGGCGTAATGTAGAGGATATGGCATCAATCAAATTGAAAAGAAAATTGCTTGGAGATTAATTTGAAAGATTACACTCGAGAAGATTTGATCCAGTTCGAAGAAGAGATGGCTGATTTGTTCAATAAGGCAAAAATCAAGGCACCTATCCATCTTTATTACGGAAACGAAGACTCTGTTATAGAGATTTTCCGGAAAGTAAGAAAGCAGGACTGGGTATTCTGTTCTTGGAGAAGCCATTATCAATGTTTGCTTAAGGGAGTTCCTCGAGATAAATTGAAGAAGGAGATACTTGCAGGCCGTTCAATTTCATTATGTTTCCCAAAGGAACGTATCTATTCTTCTGCTATGGTAGGAGGTAACCTGCCGATTGCAGTTGGAACCGCACTTGCGATTCAAAGACAAGGAGCAGACTCAAAAGTATACTGCTTTATGGGTGAGATGACCGCAGAAACAGGAATCGCACATGAATGTATTAAGTACAGTAGACAATATCAGTTACCAATCCATTTTATTGTTGAGGACAATGGTAAATCGGTATGCACGGATACTAGGGAAACCTGGCATATGGATATATTGACATATGAAAACTCCGGGAACCAGATGGTTACATATTACAGTTATGAAACAAAATATCCTCACGCTGGGGCAGGTGTAAGGGTTCAATTCTAGGGGGTTATCGGTGAAATATTTTGATGAATTGAAGCGCTCCATGGAGTTTTTAGCTCAAGACTCTCGCACAGTATTTATCGGTCAAGCTGTTGAGGTCTCAGGTACAGCCATGTCAAATACAATCATTGATATACCTCTTGAAAAGAGGCTAGAATTACCGGTTGCGGAAGAGATGCAGATGGGAATGACTTTAGGTATGGGATTACAAGGACTTATTCCAATCTCAATCTATCCGCGATGGAATTTTTTGCTACTAGCAATTAATCAACTGATAAATCATATAGACAAGATCGACATTATGTCTAGTGGAGGTTACCAGCCAAAGTTGATTATCCGTACAGGGATTGGATCCGAACGCCCACTTCATCCTCAGCACCAGCATGTTGGAGATTTCACTGAAGCGATCCAACAGATGTGCACAACTCTCGAAGTCATTCGTTTGGAGGAGCCAGAAGATATTTTCCCGGCTTATGAAAAAGCGTTATTTCGCAATGATCGGCGCAACACCATTCTGGTGGAGTACGGTGATTATTATAATGAAAAATGATAAATGTTTTTAAAATTTAAATCTCAATACATCTATCAAAATTGATTAGACATTGTGGTACATTGTGAATTAATTTTTGATAAAATACTAAGGACTAAACCCCGCCTTGACCTAAAATTCAATAAAAAATTATAAGCTGAAAGTTTTACTCACAACTTAAACCCGAACTATTGAATCTAGTTTCAAGACCTGGTTGGATAAATGCAACCAATTTTTAATGTTCCATATAATTAATTCCCTAAACACTAAAAACTGGATATAAATATACAAACCTAGGCAATAAAAAAATTAATAATTTGTATCCCAAATAGCGTTTCAATGAAAATTATATCAAAAATTCACAATAGCCTGAGTAACTTCTATGGTATTCTCATTAAAGATGCTGTTTTATTTCAACTTAAAGTTTAGAATCATTCAATACAAGGTTTGATAAAAGTTCAAAATTTTAAAATTATTTTTTTTTAGAGAAAAATTTATGAGAATACTCGTCACAGGCGGTGCAGGCTATATTGGATCTGTACTGGTACCAATTATGCTTCACCAAGGACACTCGGTTACTGTAATAGACAACTTCATGTATGGGCAAACCTCATTATTGGACTGTTGCTATTCTGAAGAATTTCAGTTGGTTAGAGGAGATGTTCGCGATCAAAAACTACTGCTTGAGAAGTTGGTTAAAGCAGATGCAATTTTACCTTTGGCCTGTCTGACAGGAGCTCCTCTTTGTGACAGGGACCAAATAGGTGCACGGCAGATCAATTACGACTCTGTGCGGTTTATGGCGGAGCATAAATCAAAGGATCAGCTTTTGATCTTTCCTTGTACTAACTCTGGTTATGGCGTGGGGCAAGATGGGATTTTTTGTGATGAGAACACACCGATGCGTCCTATTTCACTTTATGGTAAGCTAAAAGTCGAACTGGACAAATATTTGCTTGACCGTGGAGACTCTATAACATTCCGCTTTGCAACGGTTTTTGGAGTGAGTCCAAGAATGCGACTTGACCTATTGGTCAACGACTTCACTTATCGCGCAGTAGTAGACAGTACCGTAGTACTTTTCGAAGCACATTTCAAGCGAAATTACTTGCATGTTCGCGATGCTGCACAAGCATTTTCACATGCTTTGGAGAATTACCAGGACATGGTTGGTGAACCATACAATGTCGGTCTTTCAGAGGCTAATCTGAGCAAAAAAGAACTATGTGAAGTAATTCAAGTGCAAGTACCGGAGTTTCGTTACGTGATTTCTGAAATCGGTAAAGATCCTGACCAGCGCAACTACATAGTTAGCAATGATAAAATAGAATCTACTGGATTTAATACTCATGTTGGGCTTGATGATGGTATCAAGGAATTGGTTAAAGGGTTTCAGATTGTGAGAAGAAATCAGTACGCAAATGTTTGAGTATTCATGATTATCACCAGGACTCCATACCGTCTATCTTTCTTTGGAGGTGGTACGGACTATAATCCGTGGTTTGAGAACCACAGTGGAACGGTGCTCGCTGTAGGATTGGCTCACTATTGCTACCTAACTGTTCGATATCTCCCCCCTTTCTTTTCTGAGCACTCCAGTAGAATTGTTTACTCCAAAATTGAATCCGTGAAAAATCATGCGGACATTCAACATCCTTCAGTGCGAGGCTGTTTGCAGTTTTTAAATGTAGATGAGGGTATTGAGATACACCATGATGGTGACTTACCAGCTCGTTCTGGTATCGGTTCTAGTTCTTCCTTCACAGTCGGACTTCTCCATGCTTTACATGCCTTGCAAAAACGTATGGTCAGTCCCAAACAATTGGCCGAAGAGGCAATTCATGTGGAGCAGAAAATTCTGAGTGAATCTGTCGGAGTTCAGGATCAAATCATGGCAGCTCACGGAGGTTTTCGTTTGTTGGAGCTGGGTACTGGTCCAAAATGGTCAGTAAAAAGTCTGTTGGTAACTAAGGACTATCTAAATGAATTGGAGAAACATGTATTACTTGGTTTTAGTGGTATCAGCAGGACAGCTCAACAGCACGCTAAGAACAAGTTGGAAAAAATCATACGAGGCGAAACTACCGATGAGTTGCAGACTATCACAGGAATTGCTAAAGAGGCATTAAAGGCTTTTCAAGAGGAAGCTAGTTTTGAGAAGTTAGGATTGTTTTTGGATAAGAGTTGGCAGCAAAAACGGAGATTGGGTGACAGAGTCTCCTCCGACTGGATGGATGAACTCTACTCAACTGCGATTCGTAACGGTGCCTTTGGAGGAAAACTGATGGGCGCCGGTGGGGGTGGTTTTTTCTTTTTTTTAGCTCCGCCTAATCAACATCAACAGATCCGCAAAGCTTTGCCAAAAATCAAAGTTTGGGTCCCCTTCAAGATTGACAACACGGGGTCAAAGGTAATTTTTTTCAATGATTCCTAGAAATAAGCTCTTTTTTCTTAAGGTAACTAATAATATAAAAAAACATCCAACAAAATTTGATGGAATTAGAAATACTTTAGTATAGTCTGAATCATTCCATCAAACTAATTATTTAGATAAGTTAGA
>MDSV01138337.1_pt1 | contig 16702 bp, 19 predicted proteins | sample 810851 | NCBI WGS metagenome assembly MDSV01 (sample SAMN05326640, study PRJNA326480) | marine metagenome | isolation source: seawater | place: Atlantic Ocean: North East | collected 2012 | reverse complement strand
TTATTGCTGATTTGTGTAACATTTTACAAATAGCGTTACCCGTTTGGAAATAAACTCCAGTTGGGCCTCCTGTTCCTATTGTAAAAAACTCTGCAGATTTTGAAATTGTAGTAAAAGTGCTTGAAGCTGCAAGCATTACCAATACTGCAGAGATTGTTGATATTGTTTTTCTCATCATATCTCCTTTGTTTTTTGACAATTTAACTATTTTGGAAGACTTGCGTAAAGCCCAATTATAAAGTCTTAGCCCATTTTGAGAGTTTATTTACTCCAGCCACAACATTTGGAGCATATTTCTCTATAACTTCATCTTCTAGTTGATTGTGCGATGTAACATTTTCTAGAAAATTTTTACCATCAAAATCTGTAAAGCTTAACCTTGCAACCATTTTATTTTTTTTAAATCCAAAATCTGAACCTGGAAGCATAGCTACTCCAGTTTCTTTTAAAATTACATCACATAATTCTGAAGAAGTTTTAAACTTAGAATTTATAAATTCAGGCATGATATATAAACCACCTTGTGGAGGATTCATTAAAATATTATTAGACTTAAGTTTTTTATAAACATACTGACCAACTGATTTTAATATATTTCTCACTTTAAGTTTATAATCTTCATAGTTTCCATTATAAGCTTCGACCGCAGCATACTGAACTGGTGTATTAACTGTAGAATAAGTTTCGCTTGCGACTGATTTAACATTAATTAAAAAGTTATGTAATTCCCGAGGCGCTGCTAGAAAACCTAATCTCCATCCCCCTGCTCCGCACCATTTACTTAGGCCTCCACTTATTAACGTTCCTTCTGGATAAAAAGATGAAATAGATTCGTAATTATTGTCAAAAGTTAAATCAGTATAAATTTCGTCAGATAAAACTATAATTTTATTTTTCCTAGCAACATCAGCTATTTCCTTTAAATTATTACAAACTGTTCCTGAAGGGTTATTTGGAGAGTTTAATATCAACAAAATTTTTTTACTTTTTACTGTTTTTATTTTTTTTTCTAATTCCCTCGCAGTTGGAAACCAATTGTTATCACAAGTTGTTTGAAGCCAGTGAAATTTATTATTTGCAAGTTCGGCCTGAGGTGCATAAGAAACCCAACTTGAAGTTGGAAGAATAATTTCTCCGTCAAAAACGACATGCATTAAATACATCGCTTCTTTCGACCCAGGAGTAATCAAAATATTTTCTTTGCTAAAATTTTTTTTTGTCTTATTGCTTAAATGATTTGCTATTGCATTTCTTAATTCCGGAAGTCCTTGAATCGGAAGATAGTCTTTCTTATGAGCGTTTTTTTTCAAAGCTGAGACTATTTTGTCAGGTACTGGAAATGGAGATTGGCCAAAACCAAATCTGTAGATCTTTTTGCCTTTAGCTATAAGTTCTTTACTTTTCTCATTAATAGCTAATGTAGCGGACGGCTTTAATCTTATTACTTTCTTTTTTATAAAATTTTTCATTATAACTTTAATTAAAAGTTATTTCTTTCTATACGGGGACTAGGGGATTTAAGTCAATTCAAATATTTATTAGAACATTTGACAAATTGATTCGGTCATGTTTTAATCTTATTTTGTTCTCGACATTGATCTATATATAGTAGAAAAAAAAATATCTAACACAAAATGGAAAAATTAACTAAAAAGATTGTCGCTCTTTTAGGTCCAACTAATACTGGAAAAACACATTTAGCTATTGAAAAAATGCTTCAATACGAAAGTGGAATTTTTGGTTTGCCCCTAAGACTTTTAGCAAGAGAGGTCTATGACAAATGTGTTGAAAAAATAGGCTTAGAAAAAGTTGCTTTAATAACTGGAGAGGAAAAAATTTTACCTACTACAGCTGATTTCTATATTTGCACGGTCGAATCTATGCCAATAGAAAAAGAAGTGGAATTTGTTGCTATAGACGAAATTCAAATGTGTGCTGATAAAGAAAGAGGTCACATTTTTACAGATAGACTACTCAACTTTAGAGGAAAAAAACTAACAATGTTTTTAGGTTCCCAAGTTATGAAAAAAATTATTCAGGATTTAGTTCCAAATATAGAATTTATAAATAAAGAAAGATTTTCTAAACTTTCCTATGCAGGTTATAAAAAAATATCAAGATTAGAGAGAAAGGCAGCAATAATTGCATTTTCTGTAGAAGAAGTTTACGCACTAGCTGAACTTATAAGACGTCAAAAAGGTGGGGCTGCTGTAATAATGGGATCACTAAGTCCAAAAACTAGGAATTCCCAAGTCTCACTTTATCAATCAGGTGACGTAGACTACTTAGTAGCCACAGACGCAATAGGGATGGGTTTGAATATGGATATAAATCAAATTTTTTTTTCAAATTTAAAAAAGTTTGATGGAAGAAAAACAAGAAGATTAAATTTAGTAGAAATTTCACAAATTGCAGGTCGGGCGGGAAGGTACAAAAATGATGGAAGTTTTGGAACAACAGGAGATTGTGAACATTTAGGATCTGATGAAATAGAAAATATTGAAAACCACACTTTACCTGAAACAAAAATGCTTTACTGGAGGAATTCAGAATTAAATTTTGAAAACCCAAAAGGACTTATATCCTCGCTAGAATTAAGACCGAATAATAAAAGATTAATAAAGAGCAATGAACTGTTAGATGAAAGTGTGCTAAGACATTTTTTAAAAAAAGGTACAGAAAATAATATCTACTTAAAAAATTTAGAATTACTTTGGGAATGTTGTCAAATTCCAGATTTTGAAAAAAAAGCTTACGGACAACATATAAAAGTTGTTGAAAATGTCTTTAAATTTCTTTCTCTTAAGAAAAGGAAAATTCCCAATGAATATATGAAAGAACAATTAAATGGGCTTGATAAAGCTCATGGAAATATTGACGTACTGTCAAACAGAATATCTAATGTAAGAACCTGGTCCTACGTCGCTAATAAAAAAAACTGGGTCGAAAATTCTGATTATTGGATTCAATTAACTAAAAATATTGAAGATAATCTTTCTGATACTTTGCACAAAGAATTAACAAGAAGTTTTATTGACAAAAAAATAAGTATTTTATCAAGAGGTTTAAAACAAGATATAGTTTTGAAAACTAAATTTACTGAGGATAATAAAGTTCTAATTGATGAACAGTACATAGGAAAACTCAAAGGATTAAAGTTTATAATAGAATTTACATCTAATAATATAGAAGCCGACGTCAAATCTATAAAAAAGGCTGCTCGCAAAGGTTTATATGAAGAACTGACAAAAAGAGTAGATCTTATTATTGAAGAAAGAAAAATAAGCCTTGAAAACGATAATAAAATTTATTGGAGAAATAGCCCAATTGCTAAAATTATAAAAGGTAGTGATTATTTATCACCTGAAATTGAGGTAATTTGTGATGACTCACTGGATAAAAATTCTAGAGATAACTTAACTAAATTCTTAAAAGATTGGTTATCTAAATATATAATTGAGAGTCTAAAAGATTTAATTAATTTAAATAATTTAAAAATTTCCAATCAATATTTGAGAGCACTAGTTTTTCAAATGTATGAGAATAATGGGGTAATTAAAAGAAGTGAAATTGAACATATCGTTAAGTTAATCTCTAAAGAAGAAAGGAAAAAACTGTACAATATGGGAATAAAACTTGGAAGATACCATGTATATATCCCAAAAATGCTCAAGCCTAAAGCTGTGACTTTAAGAGTCAATCTTTGGAAGTTATTTTATGGCATAACATCTCGTACAGCTATACCTAGTTTTGGTTTAAACTTTTTAGTAAACTATAAACTAGATAAAAAAGTACTATTGCTATGTGGTTTCGAAAAATTTGATATTTTTTTTGTAAGAGTAGACATATTAGAAAAACTATTTATAAAAATATTAAATAAAACAAAACAAGGGAAATTTAAAATAGATGCAGATATGATGAATCTTTTAGGTTGTACTAAGGAAAATTTTTACAAATTAATGAAATTAATGAATTATAAGAGGCATAAAGAGAAAGACACTTATCTTTTTTTAGGTGAAAAAAGGATTAAAAACAAAAGAATTTTGAAAGATAAAGATAGGTATAATCCTTTTAAAAAACTTTTGTCTTTAAACATTAAATAATAAAATGAAAATTGATAAAACAAACTTGATAGGGGTTTCGTCTTTGTTAGTTCATGCCGCTAAGATTGATGAAAATTATACAGAAAATGAAAAAAAACTTATAGAAAAATTTATTTCAACTATCTCTGAAGAAAACTTGGATCCTATATCTTTATTAAAAGAAGCAGAGAAAACTGAGTCAAATTCAAATCAATTATTACAATTTACACAAATAGTTAAAAAAAATTCTCTAGAACTTAAAATGACAATTATACAAACTTTATGGAGAATTTTAATTTCAGATGGCAAGGTTGACGAATACGAATCTAACTTAATGCGAAGAATCTGTGGGCTTATATATTTTCCTGACAAGCTAAGTGCTGAAATCAAACTAAAAATTATAAAAGAGTTAAAAAGCTTATGACCTATATTGTAAAAGATGAATGTATCAAATGTAAACTTACAGATTGTGTTGAAGTTTGTCCTGTTGATTGTTTTTATGAAGGAGAAAATATGCTAGTAATAAACCCAGATGAATGTATTGATTGTGGAGTTTGTGAACCTGAATGCCCAATAGATGCTATTGTCGCAGAAAGTGAGTACGACAAGAAAGATAAAGATAAATGGTTATTGATAAATAAAAAGTTTTCTGCATTATGGCCTAATATTACTAAAAAAAAAGATCCTATGGAAGAACACGAAAAGTTTAAAGATTTGAAAAATAAACATGAAAAGTATTTTTCTGAAAAACCTGGAAAATAAAATATGCCGAAAAAAAAGAAAAAAATAAAAAAGAAAAAATTAATAAAAAAAATCAAAATAAAACCTCTTAAAAAAAAAGAGAAAACAGATGTTCCAGCAAAGAAAAGTGGGAGCTACTCAACTGAAGAAAAAATTGAAATAAAAAAAGTAAAAAAACAGCCTTCTGAAAAAAGACAGTATAATATCAAAGATTTTGTTGTTTATCCAAAACATGGTGTTGGTAAAATTTTAGCTGTAGAAAAATCAACTATCGGTCAAATTGAGATACAGTTTTATAAAATTTTTATTGAAAAAGAAAAACTTACATTAAGTGTTCCAATTAATCAGCAAAATAATTTAAGGCCAATTTCTACAATAAATCAAATAAATAAATGTGTTTCGATATTAAAAAGTAAACCAAAAATAAAAAGAACGATGTGGAGTCGTAGAGCCCAAGAATATGATCAAAAAATCAATTCGGGCAAGATTTATGAACTTGCAGAAGTGGTAAAAGATTTAAATAAAAATACTAATATTATAGCTGATCAATCCTATAGTGAGAGACAGTTATTTGAAAAGGCTTATGAAAGACTAAAGTCTGAGTTTGAGGCAGTTCTTAAAGTTAAACCAGAAGATGTTCAAAAAAAAATGGATAAAGCTTTAGGTCGAACTCAAAATATTGAAGAACTTAAATAAAAAAACGCCCTTACTAATTTATTTAGTAAGGGCGTTTAATTTAAAAACGTACTATCTTCTTCTTCTTCTTCTTTTCTTAGCTTTTTTCTTTTTACCTTTTTTAGCTTTTTTTCTTCTTTTAGCCATCTTTATCTCCCTTTTTTTTAAACAAATCTTAGTGATTCGCTTATTAATATGATGATTAGTTTTTTTTTTATTGTTGTCAAACATAAATTAAAGTTAAATTTTTTAAAAAATTAATAAAAATTAATTTTTTGTCGATTATTAAAAAAGATAGCAATACCAATGTTTTTTGAGTAAGAAATAATCAAACAATTTATTTATTTAAATAAAGATTTTCTATTTGTTGTTTATAATTTTTAAAAATTTCTTTTCTTTTTAATTTTAATGTTGGTGTTAACATTCTATTTTCAATTGTAAATTCTTCAGTAACTAACTTAAATTTTTTAATTTTTTCAATTAATGATAAGTTTTTATTTAACTTATTAATAAATTCTTTTATTTTTAATTCATTAGTCAGGTTTTCTGTTACAATTAATGCAACTAAATAATTTTTCTTGTCACCATATACAAAGCTTTGCTTTATATTTTCGTTTAAACATAAAAGATTTTCTATTTTTGTTGGTGAAATATTATCTCCACCTAAATTTACAATTAATTCTTTTTTTCTATCAGTAATCTTTAAATTTCCTTCTTTGTTTATTTCTCCGATATCACCTGTGTATAACCATCCATTTTTTATTATTTCACCTGTTTCCATCTTTTTATTCCAGTAGCCTAGCATTACATTTTCACCCTTAATTAATATTTCTCCATCAGAAGCTATTTTTACTTTATTAGTTTTGAAAGGAGGTCCAACAGTTTCGACTTGAATTTTTCCTGGAATATTACAACTAACAACTGGAGAGGCCTCCGTTAAACCATATCCCTGAAGTGTTGGCAGGCCTATGGAGTTTAAAAATTCCCCAATTTTTTGATCTAATGCCCCACCCCCCGATACAAACGCTTGGAGATTTCCTCCAAATTGTTTTTTTATTTTTTTCCTCACTAAGATTTCACAAAAAAAGTTTAAAATTTTTTCTTTTAAATTAAGTTTTTCTTTTTTAAGGATTTTTGTACCAATTGAAATCGTGTAATTAATTATTTGTTTTTTTAAACCTTTTTGCTGCATAAAATTCATATTAATTTTATTGTATAAATTTTGATAAAATCTTGGAACTGCAGTCATGATAGTGGGTTTTGCAATAGCCATGTTTGATAATAATTTTTCAAGACTCTCAGCATAAAATATTTGTGCTCCTAGAAGAATTTGCACGTATTGAACGGTGTGTTCGTAAGAGTGAGATAAAGGCAACCATGTTAAAAAAATTGGATCACGTTTATTTATCAATGGTAAGAGTAAGTCATATGCGCCTTCACAGTTTGCCAAAATTCCTCCATGACTTAATATAACTCCTTTAGGATTACCTGATGTGCCAGAAGTATAAATTATACAAGCAGGCATATTTCTTCGTAGATTTTTATTAACTATTTTATCTTCAATTTTTTCACTTAAAATATCTTTTATTAATAAACTTCTACAATCTATTTTTTCAAAAGAAATAATTTGTTTTACTTCTTGGTTAATATATTTTTTTATTTTTTTAAATTGATCGTTGTTTGAAACTACAATTAATGACGGTTGGCAATCTTTAAGAATGTATTCATAATCTTTAGAGGAGTAGGTTGTAAAAATTGGAACCGATATACCTCCTGCGTTCATTATAGCAATATCTGTCATTAACCAATAAGGTCTATTTTCAGATAATATCAAACATCTGTCTCCTTCGTTTATTAAAGATTTAATTTTACTCGTAAGTTTAAATATTCTTTCTGAAACATCATTCCATTTATAAGTTGGTTTATCGGGTTTTAACCATTTTAAAAAAGGTTTGTTATTATTAATATCTTCTAATCTTTTAAAATATAGCTCAACTAAACTATTTAATTTTTTTATTTCCATAACACTGGTGGGCGAAGAGAGACTCGAACTCTCAAGGTATTGCTACCACCGGATTTTGAGTCCGGCGCGTCTACCGGTTCCACCATTCGCCCTTGGTTTTTTCAATCTCAATTATATTATGTTTTATTTAAAAAAATAAACATTTTTAAATTTTTTATACATGTTAGTATTGTTTTAGAATGTTCAAAAATCTGTTTGAAACATGCATTAAGCTTGCAAGACATAAATTTTCAAAGCATTTTTTAGCTTTTGTCTCTTTTATCGAAAGTTCATTTTTCCCAATACCTCCTGACGTGATGATTGTTCCTATGGTAATTGCAAAAAAAGAAGACTACTTAAAAATATTTATAATAACCACACTTTTTTCTGTCTTGGGAGGTTTGTTTGGTTATCTTATAGGATCAACCTTCTTCGAAATAGCAATCAAAGTAATAGAATTTTACAATTATGAAGATAAAGTTTTTGAACTTCAAGATAAGTTGTCACAAAAAGCAGGTATTTTATTTTGGATAGGAACATTGTTTTTAGCTGGCTTCACTCCTCTGCCTTACAAAGTTTTCACTATCACAAGTGGAATGATTGGATTCAATTTTTATCTTTTTTTTGTTATTAGCGTTATATCAAGGGGTCTAAGATTTTTCATAGTATCTTACCTAACTATGAAATTTGGTGAAAAATTTGAAAAATTTTTTACGAGCAGTGGTGGAAAATGGTTTACAATTTTAGGTTTAATCATTGTATTAATAGTTTTGACCATATATCTTTTTATAAAATAAATTAATGATGAAAAAAAAATTATTAAATGGTGTCATTTTAGTTAGTTTTATGACTCTTAGTTTTGCTTATTTTATTGAATTTGTATTAGGCCATCAACCTTGTAGTCTTTGCAAATATGAGCGTATACCATATTTGATTTCGATAATTTTAATTTCATTATCTTTTCTTATAAAAAAATTTGAAAAACTTATACTAATTATTGTGACAATTTTTTTCCTTCTAGGAACAATAGTCTCTTTTTATCATTTTGGAATCGAGCAAAATTTTTTCTCAGAAAGCTTGGTTTGTGATCTAGAAGGCTTTCAAAAAATAACGGATTCGGAAGAGCTACTTAAAGAACTCCAAAAAACTAGGGTAAGTTGTAAAGATGTCACTTTTAGACTTTTTGGATTATCTCTTGCTACAATAAATACAGTTTTATCATTAGTAATAACTGTTACATTAACTAAGATTATAATTAATTATGAAAAAAACTGATAAAAAAATATTAGAAGAGATAATTAGAGTTGACCATGCAGGAGAAAGAGGTGCAATTAAGATTTATGAAGGTCAGCTCTTAGCATTAAAAACCTTTAAACAGGACGAGGCTTTGAAAAAGAAAATAGAAGAAATGAAAGAACATGAGATTGAACATTACGAATTTTTTGATAAAGAAATACAAAAAAGAAAAATTGAACCTACCAAATTACTTCCGATTTGGGATTTGATGGGAGTGACACTTGGTTTTAGTACTGCCATGCTTGGAAAAAAAGCGGCAATGCTCTGCACTGCCTCTGTTGAGGAAGTCATTGATAATCATTATAAAAATCAAACATATAAACTCAAAGATGACGAAAAAGTCCTAAAGGAAAAGATTATTAAATTCAGACAAGATGAATTGGACCACAAAGATATTGCTTATGAAAGTGGAGCTACAAAACAAGGGGCTTACGGTCTATTAGATAAAATAATTAAAACTTCATCTAGAATAGCAATAGCAATTTCTGAAAAAATTTAATTTAAGGTTCTAGCTCTATATCCCAGTATAAATAATCCATCCAACTTTCATGAAGAAAATTTGGAGGAAAATTTCTACCATTTTTGTGTAAATCATCGACTGTTGGCCTAAAAGGTTTATTAAACAGTTTGAGATCACAATCTTTATAGAGTTTTCCGCCCTTTTTTACGTTACAAGTTGAACATGCAGTAACAACATTTTCCCAATCTGTAACACCACCCTTTGATTTTGGAAGAAGATGATCAAAAGTTAAATCTTTATTATTTCCACAATACTGACAGGTGAACTTATCTCTAAGAAAAACATTAAATCTTGTAAAGTTTGGATTTTCTGAAGGTTTAATAAAACTTTTTAAAGCAATTACACTTGGTAAACTCATTTCAAATGATGGACTTCTTATCTTTCTTTCATATGTTGATACTATGCTCACTCTATCTAAAAAAACTGATTTTACAGCATCTTGCCAACACCAAAGAGATAATGGATAATAACTTAGTGGTCTGAAGTCAGCATTTAAAACTAATGCAGGACATTTTTCTAACGGTACTTTTTCACTTGAAGGTATTATCATATTAAAAAGTTAACTTAATAGAGAAATTATATCAAGGTATAAATTTGTTACATCCAATATTAAATTAGTAGAGGTTTCCCTTAATAAACTCTAATCCAAGACTAGATCCCTCAGAAGGTATTCTATGTTCACAATTTTGAAAAATTTTAGTTTTTATTGTATATCCCTTTGAGTGAAAAAATTCTTTTGCTTCAAGTAAAAAACTCACAGGAACTATCTCGTCCATATCTCCATGCATTAAAAAAATTTTAGGTTTAGAGTTTATGTTTTCACCTAAATGTTTTGTATCTATTATCTTTCCTGAATAGCCTATGACGCATTTTATTTCATCTTTTCTTTTAATTGCAGTTTGTAAACTTAACATGCATCCTTGACTAAACCCCCCTAAAGCAATTTGTTTTGCTGAGAGTCTATTTATACTTTTAACTTCATCGATTAATTTATTTAGTTTCATTTCTGCAACTAATGACTTAGCTAATATTTGATCTGATGATTGATCCATTAGATCAAACCATTGAAATCCAGTGGGACTTACAGAGCATTTCTCAGGAGCATCAGGACACACGAAGAGTGTGTCGGGAAGATAATTTTTCCAGTAGTCAGCCAACAAAGAGATGTCTTTTCCGTCGCCACCATAACCATGACACAATATAACAGCGTTACTAGGTTGCTTTTTCGACAAGGGACTTACGATAGTGGTGTTTAAAGAATATTTCATTTTATTATAAGTAGCTTTTAATAAAGCTTATAAATTTTTTATTCGAAAAATCTATTTCTCCAATTATCCTTCCAAATTCTTCACCTTCTTTGTTAATTAGAATACTTGTGGGCATTCCCCTTATTTTAAATTGATATGGCAATTTAAGATCCGAATCAAAAAAAATTTTTAAATTTTTAATATTAAGTTCATTATAAAAGTTTTTAGCTTTAGCTTTATTAACCTTTTCAAGATTAATTGGAAAAATCGTAACATCGGGTAATTTTTCAGCAAGTAGATCTAGTGAAGGCATTTCTCTCTTACAAGGTAAACACCAAGTTGCCCAAAAATTTATAATTATTAATGATCCTTTCTTTTCTGCTAATTTTACTGTTTTGAGTTCAAAATCATCAAATTTTACGTCTAATATTGCTATTGGATTTTTATGTACAATTATATTATTAGAGATTTTAGTATCACTATTAAGGCTTTGTGGAATAAAAATGACTAATAATACGTATATATAGGTTTTAAAAGATTTACTAATTTTCATATTAATTTAAATTGAAATTAACATAGTAAAATGAAAAATAAAAACAAAACAGTTTGGGCTCAAAGATTTAAAAGCAAAAGGTCAAAATCTTTTGAAAAAATTGGATCTTCAATAAAAGTCGATAAAAGACTTTATAATGAGGATATAATTGCTTCTATAGTTCATGTAGAAATGCTTATTAAACAAAAAATAATCCCAAAAAAAGAAGGTGTTAAAATAATTAAAAGTTTAAGAAAAATAAATTTACAAATTGAAAGAGGAACTTTTGTTTTTAGTGAAAAATTTGAGGATATTCATCTGAATATTGAGAATAAATTATTTGATATGATTGGATCTTCAGCGGGATATATGCATACGGCAAGATCTAGAAATGATCAAGTTGTTACTGATTTTAAACTTTGGGTAAAAAAATCATCTAAAGAAGTTACTAAAATAATTTCTTATTTAATGAAAGCTTTATTAAAAAAAGCTGAACAAAACGTGGGAACAGTAATGCCAGGATTTACTCATCTTAAAAATGCTCAACCTATTTCATTTGCGCATTATTTATTAGCATATTACGAAATGTTAAACAGAGATAAAAAAAGATTTTTACAAAATTTAAGCTTACTTGATGAGTCGCCTTTAGGTGCTGCTGCTCTATCTGGTACTTCCTACAAAATTGATAGAAGTTTTACTTCTAAAAAATTAGGTTTCAAAAAACCAACTAATAATTCTATAGATTCTGTATCTGACAGAGATTTCGCTCTAGATTTTCTTTATGCAAGCGCAGTTTGTGCAATGCACTTATCAAGATTGGCTGAAGATTTTATAATCCTGAATTCAGATGCTTACAAACTTATTGAATTTAACGATAGTATTTTAACAGGTTCTTCTATCATGCCTCAAAAAAAAAATCCCGATCCCGCTGAGCTCATTAGAGGTAGAACAGGTATAAATTACGGCAAACTTAATTCACTTTTAACAATAATGAAAGGTTTGCCTATTTCATACTTTAAAGATTTACAAGATGATAAAGCGCTTGTTTTTGATAGTTTTGATACTTTGAAGGATACTCTTACAATGAGTCATGAGTTAATCAAAAACCTAAAGCCATCAAAGAAGAGAATGCTTGAAATGGCTAATGAGGGTTTTACAACTGCTACTGATTTTGCTGATTTTCTTGTCAGAACAAAAAAATTAACATTTAGAGAAGCTTACAATATTTCTTCAAAACTGGTCAACTATGCAGAAAAAAATAAAAAAAGGTTGGATCAACTGACTCTTCTAGAGGTTCAAAAATTTCATAAAAAATTAGACAAAAACGTTTTAAAACTATTTAATGTGAGAAATTCTATGAATTCGAAAATTTCTTTTGGCGGAACAGCAGAAAAAAATATAAAAAAAATGATAAGAAAATTAAAAAAGGAAATAAAATGAGAAATCTAGTGTATGTATCATTAATAAGTTTAATTTTTCTAACAAACAGCTGTGGAAAAAAATCTAATCCTGAATTTAAAACTGAAAAAAATTTAACAATTAATGAAATTATATAATTAAAATGTCACAGTTTAATTACAATAACCATAGATTAACAATAGAGAATATTCCGGTTATTAAAGTAGTAAAAAAAAATGAAACTCCCTTTTACTTATATTCAAAAAAACAAATTTTAGAAAATTTAAGAAATTTTAGAAAAACTTTTTTACAATCAAAGCCTCTTGTTTGTTTTTCTGTGAAATCTAATTCAAATTTATCAATTTTAAAGGTTTTAAAAGAGCAACAATGCGGTGCTGACGTTGTTTCAGCAGGAGAATTATTAAAAGTTTTAAAAGCCGGTATAAAACCTAATAAAATCGTATTTTCAGGGGTTGGAAAAAGTGAAACAGAACTAAGGCTAGCAATAAAAAAAAATATTTTGTTGATAAATGTAGAGTCTGAAAATGAAGCTAAATTAATTAACAAAATTTCAAAAAAAATGAAAAAGAAAACATCTATTGGTATAAGACTAAATCCTGATATAGATGCAAAAACTCATCGAAAAATCTCAACTGGAAAAGCCCAAGATAAATTTGGAGTTTCGATAAACGATTTAATTCATTTATCAAAAAATCTAAACAAATATAAAAATCTAAAACTTGATGCAATTAGTGTTCATATTGGAAGTCAAATTTTATCTGAAAATCCTTTTAGAAAAACTCTAAAAGTTTTAGGTAAAATTATTCAAAGTTTAAATCTCCATCTTAAATTTGTAGATCTAGGTGGAGGATTTGGCATTTCATACGAAAAAAAAGAAAAAAAAATTAATCTTAAAAATTATGCTAAAGCAGTTAATAAATTTAAAAAAAAATTTAGATGTAATATAATTTTTGAACCAGGAAGAACAATTTTAGGAAATGCAGGAATACTCGTGTCAAAAATTCAATATTTGAAAAAAGGAAAAAATAAAGTTTTTGCAATTTTAGATGCAGGCATGAATGATTTTATGAGGCCAGCTTTATATAACGCATCTCATAATATTCTTCCTCTAGTAAAAAATAATTTCAGGAGTAAATATTCAATAGAATTTGTAGGACCAATTTGTGAAACGACTTGCAAATTTATAAAATATAAAAAATATCAAAAACTTTTTGAAAATGATTATGTTGCTATTATGAACGTTGGGGCTTATGGTTCTACCCTTTCCTCTAATTATAATATCAAACCTCTAGCGGCTGAGGTTATAATAGATAAAAAAAAAATTAAGATTATTAGAAAAAAACAAAGTCTTTTAAAACTTGTTAACATTTAATGCAATTTATCAAATCATTAATTTTTAATATTTTTTTTTACTTTACTATTTCATTTTTTTTTATATTCGCAATACCAACTTTAATTCTACCAGGAAAAGTTGCTGCTTTTGTGGGTAAAGTTCTAGCTTATAAAATAATATTTTTAATGAAAGTTTTTTTAAACTCCAAAGTTATATTTCATGGATTAGAAAACCTAAAAAAAAAAGAAAAATTTTTTGTAGCCTCAGCTCATCAATCAATGCTTGAAACTTTTATTCTTCAAGCACCCCTAGATTATCCAATTTTCATTCTCAAAAAAGAATTACTTAAAATACCATTATTCGGGTCATACCTTAAAAAAATTGGTGCAATAGATATTGTTAGGGAAACAACAACTAAAGAAAATATTAATTTTTTTGAAAAAATAAAAAAAAATATTTCTGAAACAAAAAGGCCCTTACTAATATTTCCTCAAGGAACCAGAGTTAAGTTTGGAGAAAAGATTCCATTCAAAAAGGGGGTTGGTAGAATTTATAGTTTCCTTGAACTTCCGTGTGTACCTGTTGCTCTAAATTCCGGAAAAATTTGGCCTAAAAATAGTTTTTTAAAATTTCCAGGAGATTTACACATTTCTTTTTTAGAACCTATTGAAGCAGGCAAGGAAAAAAAAGATTTTGTTAAAGAGTTAGAAGATAAAATTTACGGGGAAATGGAAAAATTTTATTAATTTTTTTTTCTTCCAAAGTCAGGCTGATCAACATCCTGCCCTTCTTTAATAATTTCTTTTCTTATATTTTTTGTTGAATAAAATATTTTAGCTAAATGATCTCCGTTTTTTTCATTTACAGCTTTTTTGAACTCTTCTAAATTTTTTAACAATTCATCAATAGCTCTTATTATATTATCGCTGTTATCAATAAAAATATCTCTCCACATAACTGGATCTGATGATGCAATTCTAGTAAAATCTCTTAATCCTCCAGCGCTGTACTTTATAACTTCATCTTTCAGCTTCTCATCACTTCTAACAGCTGTTCTTACAATGCTATAAGCTACAGCGTGAGGTAAGTGACTAGTAAGAGACAAGATATAGTCATGTTCTTTAAAATCCATAATTTTAACTTTGCTACCAACTGACTCCCAAAAATTTTTAAGTTTATCTATATTTTCTTTTTTTGCATTTTTAGATGGAGAAACGATGCACCATCTTTTTTTAAATAATTCACTAAAACCTGCTTTTGGTCCACTTTCTTCTGTTCCAGCTATTGGATGAGAAGCTATCCAACAAATATTCTGTAAATTTAAATTTTCAATTGTTTTATTAATTTCTTTTTTTACCGATCCAGTGTCAGTAAGTATTGCCCCTTTTTTAAAATTATTTTTTATTAACAAAAGGACTTCCTTATAAGAACTCAAAGGAGTAGAGATAATAACTAAGTCTGATTCGCTAACAGCAATTTTTGGGTCATTTGTAACGTTATCACAAATATTTTCTTTTTTAATAAATTCTAATACATCTTTAGATTTGTCATAGACTGATATAGTTTTAGCAAGAGAATTTTGCTTAATAGCTCTTAAAATTGAAGAGCCAATCAAACCACAGCCTATAATTGATATTTTATTAAACATTAATAATTTTTTTTAATTTATAAATAAATTTTTTATTTTCTATGGAACTTCCAATACTTACTCTTAAACAATTTTTTATATTGTATACACTCATTTCTCTAACAATTATACCTGATGAAGCAAGATTTAAAAAAATCTTTTTTGAATTTCTTTTAATTTTGTTAAAACTTATTAACAAAAAATTAGCATAGCTTTTGTTAGTTTCAATTTTAAGGTTTTTAAATATTTTTAAAAAGGTATTTGACCATTTACTAACGTGCTGAATTTCTTTTGATAACCATTTTTTATCTTTTATAGCAACTGAAGCGGCTGATATTGCAGCTTTGTTTACATTAAATGGAGGTTTAATGTTATTTAAGGCTTCAATCAAAACTTTGGGACCATAACCCCATCCAATTCTAAGACCTGCAAGACCAAAAATCTTTGAAAATGTTCGCGTGATAATAACATTTTTTGATTTTGAAAATAAATCAAGTCCTGAAGAAAAATTTTTATTTCTTACATACTCATAATAAGCATCATCTACAACTAAGAGAATGTTTCTTCTTAGTTTTTTTCTTAATTTTAACAGTTCATTTTTAAAAATAATTGTTCCTGTTGGGTTATTAGGATTTGCTAAAAAAACTATTTTTGTCCTTTTTGAGACTTTAGAAAGAATAGAATCGACAGAAATTCTAAAATTTTTTTCTTTAGCATAAATTACTTTTGCTCCACAAATTTTACTGTAAATTCTATAAATGATAAAACTATATTGTGGAACAATGACTTCATCCTTCTTTTTAAGAAAAGCCCTACAAATTAATTCAAAAATTTGATCTGATCCTGATCCAATTATAATTCTTTTAAAATCTAACTTGAATTTTTTTGCTAATATTTTTTGTAAAAAAAAACTTTGATTTTCGGGATATCTCTTAATATTTTTTGAAGTCCTGATATATTCTCTTATGGCTTTAGGACTCGGCCCTAAAGCGGACTCATTTGCAGAAAGTTTAATTTTAGCAATTCTTTTTCTGAACGAGCTTAATCCAGCCTCATACTTTTGTGTATTAATTTTTTTTGGTTTAGGTAAATTCATATTTTATTTAATTTAATATATAAAAAGTTCAAAGATTTCTACGATTCATTACATATGAATTTGACAAGTTTAGAACGATTTAGTATTAATCCTTAGCGCTGATTTAACCAAATTGCGAGCGCTGAACTAAAT
>MDSV01227815.1_pt1 | contig 16703 bp, 7 predicted proteins | sample 810851 | NCBI WGS metagenome assembly MDSV01 (sample SAMN05326640, study PRJNA326480) | marine metagenome | isolation source: seawater | place: Atlantic Ocean: North East | collected 2012 | reverse complement strand
TGAAATAGTAGAAACTAAAATGGATAATGAAATAGTAGAAACTAAAATGGATAATGAAATAGTAGAAACTAAAATGGATAATAAAATAGTAAAACAATATCCTAAAAATGATAATGTTTATATGTTAGATATAATAAAAAATATATTATATAGGAAATATTATGAAAAATTAGAGTTTAAAGGTAAAACAGATTTAATAAAAAAAATAGAAAACAGTACTAGATTCATTGTAAAACATCATGGTTTCCATGTTAAATTAAATAATTTAAATGAAGTGTTAGATAATATATTATCAAAATCAATTAATATAGAAAATACTATACAAAATTTACATTATATATTAAATATCCGAGATATTACTCGAACAAAATATTATAATAATGCATCTGGTGGTATTCTAACTATTGGTAATAATATATTAAATAAACATAATTTTATTATAAGTATAGATAAAAAAAATAAGGAGTTTTATTTAAATATAGGTTTTGTTGGATATAATAATAATATAAGAATACCATTAAATAAAATAAAAAGTAGTACAAATGCTTTCCCTTCAAATATAACATTTAAATTAGAATATGATAAGCCATATTTAAATGTATATATTAGCTATTCTAAAAAAGATACAAATGATAAAAATAAAAAGGTAATAGTAAAAGGTTATTTAAATGAAAATGGAAATATTATAGATTTTACTGATAATTTAAGAGAATTTAAAAAAAATAATCCCGATATAAATTTTAAGATAATTTTTCCAGCATATAAAAATCCTTGGTGTTCTGTAGGTACAATTGATAATATAAATGTTGTAAGTTATCACTATGATAGTAAAGGATTTTTAAATAGTAAATATAGTAATAATAAAATAATAAAAAATGTAAGTTTCGATAATGATAAATTAAATTCAAATAAACCGTTATTAAATACTAATAAGACTACTAAAATATTATTTAGACAAAATGATACATTAGTATTTGACTTAAAATTAAAAAAACCAAATATAAGTGGTGGTGAAACTGGAGATACACCAAATTGGAGAAATAATTATAGAAAAAGTTGTCGTTTTTATAAAAGATTATGTAGAAATAAGAAATGTGTTAAAATGTGTGGTAAAAAATTTAATTATCCGGAAGATAATTGTGTTGTATGTGGAAAAAAAATTGAAGAAGGTATTAATACTGATAAAACAGTAATTGCAGCTAAAAAAGCGGCTGAAGCAAGATTAGAAATAATTAAATTAGAGGAACAAGCAAAAATAAGAAAGGCTAGAAAACTAGCAGCTGAAAAATTAGCTCAAGCTAAAAAAAATAAAAAAGCTCAAGATATTAAAATTAAAAATAAAAAACAAGAAATCCGAAAAGCGGAAGATGCAACATTAAAACAACAAACTACTATTTTTACTAAAATAGCTGAAAAAACAAAAAAATTAGAAAATACAAATAATAACTTAATAAATATACAAAAAAATATAGATAAAATAACAGAAAAATTAAATAAAAAAACTAATACAGATGAAGAAAATAAATTAAATAATCAATTAGAAAAATTAAAAAATAGAAAAAATAAGATTGTAGAAAATAAAACACAAATTGAAAATACAATAAAAAAAGAAGAATCTATAGTTCAAAATTTAAACACACAACTTGATAATAAAAAACAAGAAATAGTAGAAGAAGAAAAAAAACAAACTGATGTAATGAATAAGATTTCTGAAGCAGAAATAAAAGATACTGATGCAAAATTGTTAAGTGTTGATGATGCAGTAGCACAAAGAGAATTAGAAGAACAAACTAAAGAGTCGATATCGGAAAATACTCAAAATACTGAAAATGTAGAAGAAAAAATAACAGAAGAAAAAATAATAAATGACATAATTAAAAATATGGATGAAAATCAAAATGGTTTTATAAATAAATATGAATTAAGAAATATATTTAACAAATATAATATTACTTTGACAAATATACAATTAGATGAATTACTAACTAGTATGGATTCAAATGATAACAATGTTGTAGAATATAATGAATTTGAAAAACAATTTGGAGATATTATGCAGATTGGTGGAGAAGCTATTAATAATGATGCATTTGAAGCTTTAAAAAAACGAATAAAATATGAATCTACATTAAAATTTGCTAATTTCAAAAAGGGTTTAGATGTTAAGACAGGTTTAAATTTTGAAACATATGCTCAGAAGAAGGTATTTGAAAATTTAAATAGTGATTTATTTGAAATTGTTGGATTAAATAGTAAAATAAAAATTAGATGTGAAAATGAATATTTAATAATCGAAGAATTTGACAAAAAATATTTAGAAAAAGTTGATAATATTTATGCTTATAATAATAAAAATATTAATAACTTAGTAAATACAATTTGTGAAATACCTATAGACTTTGATATTAATAATATTCATTTTGAATTTGTACCAACACATAAAAATCATACTTTAACTATTCATAATGGTCCATATTTAGTTGATTATATTACAAATATAAATCTATTTTCATTTATAGGAAAACCTAATGTAAATATATTGAATTCTAATGTAGATTTAAAATATAATAGAATTAAGAATAAAATAGAAAAATATATAATACCTAAAAATAATAATCCTTATGAGAATACTGATATAAGATACGAATTGTGGGAACAAAATAAACAATCTAATGATGAAAAACGCGGATATGTTGGATATGTTAGAATTAAACTAGATTCATCTAGTTACCCAAATTATTATGCTTATTCAGAAAATAATAATAATAATAATAAAACAACATATGCTGGTGATAAAACAAAACAAATTTTTCAAGAAAAATTTGGAATAAGTTGGGATAATAAAATACCCAATGAATTTATATGGAAAATTACTTATATAGAAGATAGTTCTGGTAATTATTATACTATACAAAATACAGAACGAAAACAAACATATATAGGACATTATCAACGCAATAATTCTACTATAGATATGCCAAAATTAGAAATAACAAAAACAAATAATGGCTGGAAATTAAAAGAAATAACAAAAAACCAAGGTATAATATTTTGGGACTCTAGTAATTCTAAAACTAGTAATTATGGATATATGACTAGAAGCAATAGTAATAATAGTAGTGGAGATAGTATAATATTTGAATTTGATGTTAAAATGAAAAAATCTAATAATAGTGATTATTCATGGATAACTGGAAATATAAAGAATGGAGAAGAATTTATGAAAAATAAGATGCCTATAAATATATTTGGTTCAAAAATAAACAATAATTTTTATAAATCAAATAAAATTGATAATCTTACATTAGAAATTACTGCTGGAAAAAGTGGTAGTACAATAAGTGATCCAGAAATGACAGAAAAATTAGATCCACAAACATTATTATGGTCAAAGGATTATAATAATAAAATAAGTAATAATTTTAGTAATAATATAGATAATGCTTCAAGAGCACAATTAATAAGTAAAAATAATAAATATTTTAGAAGTTATGAAACTAGTGAAAAAATAGTAATATATAGATTTAATACACCTATAAAATTAAGTAAAATAGATGTATTATTTGAAAATAAAATGAATAATGATACATTTACACTAGATTATTTAGATCTAAATCTTAAAAAATATGTAAATTTATATAAATTTGAAACACCTAGATCTACATTTGGAAATGTATCATTATCAAAAAATTCTAGTACTGGATTAATATTATTAAATAAAGAAAATACATTAAATGGTATAGATGTAGAACAAAATACATATTCATATGAATTTAGATTTAAAATAAAAACAAAAGAACCAATGGATTATCAAAATAAAATTTATACTATTCGTTTTTATGGATTACCTTATAAATTATATCCATATATACTTTCAAAAAATATAGGTCTAGCTAGTATATATTCTAATAATGGAAAATATAATAAAAATGTATTTATAAATTATATTAAAGATCACTGGGGTACATGGATGAAAGTTGGTATGTTTAAAAATAATGCTAGTGATTCAATAACAAAAAATTGGAATAGTACTAGTAATTTATCTATAATAACAAAACAAAATACATCTACCGCATTTTCTTCTGATTTTGGTGAAATGCGACCACGTGAAGTACGAATACTTGGTGCAACTGATTTTGATAATTGGGAGGAAACAAAAACAATAGATTGGATATATAAAGTGCCTAAGGATCCAAAAGATGAAAATAAATATATAAAATGGAAACACTTTTTTGGAGATGGTAAAACTGAAAATGAAACACATAATGATTATGGTTTTAATGTGACTGGAGCTTATGATGGCCGAGGACGATGGTTTAATAATAATTCTATGTATATATCATTATCTAATCTTCCATATGTAAATAATCCAGAGTCTTATAATAAAGGAATGAAAATAAATTGGGGTAATTCTGAAGATAATAATAAAAAAACATCTCAATTATATGTATATAATAGTGAATCAGATAAACATACAATAACTAGTGGTTTTGGAATGTTTGATTCTTATAATTACTTTTATGATTATAATTATAATAAAAGTGAGATACCAATAGAAAATAATTTAGAAGATGGGGAACAAAATAGTAAAAACCAACCAAGGCAAATTATTTATAATTCTGCTGTGTGGATATTATTAAAAATAGACGAAGATGAATTAGAAATTGAAAAAGACGAATTTGCGGCAACCGCTAAGGATTTATTTATAAATAGAACACAATTAACAAATAAATTAAATAAATTAAAAGCTAGTGTTAAAAATAGTAAAAATATAATTAAACAAAGTCGTATAAATATAGTTAATGCTAAAAAAGAAATAGAAAAAAATAAATCTTCTTTTAAAAATGCTACAACTGAATATAATCATTGGATTAATAGAAGTGGATTTAGTTTAAATACCTTGAGAGATAATTATAATAATTTAGTAAATTGTCAAAATAATATAAATTTTGGAATTACTACATTTAATAAACTTATACAAAATTCTCCATCAGAGTTTAAAATTAAATATATTGACAATATTAGTACAACAAATAAAATTATAAAAATAACTACAACAATTTCAGATATAGATACATCGCCATGGAGAGGTCTTGCTAAAATAAATAGTGGTTATACATCAAATTATACATATAGATGGTCGGGAGTTCCCGGAGGAGGAGCTAAATATGCTATGGTAGATTTAGAAAAATTACGCAAACGCCCATATATAAAAATAAGTGGTAAGAGTACTACAGATTTTAAATGGATAAATAGAAATTGTAATGGAAAATTTGAAAGTGCTGCATCTGGTTCCGGTAATTATTGGGGAAATAGATTTTGGGATAATAGAATAACTGGAGGTGGACAGTGGGGGAAGAAGAAGAAGAAGAAGAATAAGTATCATGGATACAGCAATTATTGGGCAATAATAAGAGCACGCCAGGCAGCAGCACGAGCACGGGCAGAAGCAGAACGAAAACGGAAAGCAGCGGCACGAGCAGCAGCAATAGCAAGAGCACAGGCAATAGCAAGAGCACAGGCAATAGCAAGAGCACAGGCAATAGCACGAGCCCAAGCGGAAGCAAGAAAAGCCCGAAGACTAGGATATGATTCAAAAACATATATAGGTTCTGGAGTAGATGGATTAGGTTCATTTGAGAAAATGGGTCGGTTTCATTATTGGGCGGGTCCCAGAGGACCAAGTGAAGGTAATAGTTTAAATAGATTAAGATATTATCATAATTATTATTTAAGATATGGATATTGGCATTGGAGAAATCCAATAGTTATACAAAAATATAGAGATAATCGTTTTTACTTTTATTTATCACGATCAGATTGTGGAGGTAGTGGGTACTACAAAATGAGTGGTAGTGCAAATACAACTGAAGCTGATTTAATAAAAGTATATGGTCCAAAAACAGATAATAGTGTAACATTCCTTTATCCTTGGATGACAAATGATATATTAAATAATGTTATTAGTAATTATGATAGACATTCATTAAATTATCATAATGCTTATAAAACATATATAGAATATTTCTTTGATATTTCAGAAGCTGGATTTAATTTTACTAATTGGACTTCATTTAATGCATTCTTGCAAAATAAAATAAATACATATAATTCTGAACAAAAAAAGAATAATGATCAAAATAATATTATAAGTACTTCTAATACACTAATTAAAGAACATACTTCTAATGTCAAAGTAAATGAAGATGAAATAATCAAATTAGAATTAGAGTTAATTAATATAAATGGTAAAATATCAGATTTAAAGAAATAGAAAGAAATAAAAAAGAAAGAAATAAAAAAGAAAGAAATAAAAAAGAAAGAAATAAAAAGAAAGAAATAAAAAGAAAGAATAAAATAAAAGAAAAATAGTTGATATATATATTTTTTTTTAATATATATATATATATATTAATGAACAAAAATATTTACATATATACTAGTATTTTATTTATACTTATAATGTATATTTGTATACATAATAAAAATTTTGTATATAGGAAAAATAAAAATATAGAAGGTGGAATAATATCTAATGATTTTAATTTTGATTTTGATGATATTAGTATGGATATAGAAGAAGAAGATCAATCTAAAAAAAATAAGAATATTTTAAAAGTACCTATTATGAAAAAAATAAAAACAATAGATCAAAATTTTAATCAAATAAGTCATATATCAGAATTTTTAACATCATCATTTAATTATAATACTTTTGAAATAGCTTTTACAATTAATAGAGAAAATAAAATGATTACTGAATTAACTGGTGGTGTTTTAACTATTGGTTCTACTAGTAAAAATTTCCATAACTTTTTTGTATATTTAAAAAAATCAGAATTAATTATTGGATTAATTGGTTATAATACTCATGTATCTATAAATCTAAATAAGATAAAAACTAGCACTATGATAGAATTCAGATTAATATATCTTAATCCATATATTAATGTATATGTAAATGCGACTGATTCTGATAATAAAAGTATAAATGGTTATATAGATTATTTAGGTAATATTAATGAGAAACCAAATAAAAATTTTAGATTGCATTTATATCCTATGAAAAATTCATGGTGTTCTATTGGAACTGTAAATTTTATTAAATTTAATATCGAAGAGTCTGGAAATGTAAATGTATTATCGGGAATATTAAATCAAGAAAGTACTAGTATAAATAATATTAAATTATTACATACTCCTAGAAAAATAAATGATATTATAGAAGATAATTCTATTAATTTTGATACTAAATATTTTAATAATTTAGAATTAGATGCAAAAAATATAATAATTATGAAACTTAAATTAAATAATGTAAATAAAAATTCTAATGGTTCGTTAATAAAAATGATAACAAAGAACAAAAATTATTTAGAATTAGTAAAAGAAAATAGTAATGTAAGATTAAACTTACATTATAATAATGATAAAAGAAAAAAAGTATTATTTGATTTTGAATATAATGATAATATTAATAATATTTACATTGAAATAATACCTTTTATAGATAATCATTTTTTCTGTATTTATATTGAAAATAATTTATATAAATATACAATAAATTTAGATTTATTATTAGATAAAAAACCAAAAAAACAAGGTTCTAGTGATTTTGATATGGGTGATATAAGTGATACAAATAAGAAAAATAAAAATAAAAATATATTATTTACTGATATTACAATAAATAATAATAAAGAATTTAAAACTGTCTCTAAAAATATTGATACTAATGAAACAATTTCTGTTAATACAGTTTCTGGTGAAAAACTAGCAGATACATTTAAATTAGATACCGAAATTTTTAATCATGATAAAGGATCATCAACTATTAAATTAAAACCAAAAATAAAAAAGGAAACTGACTATTCATTATTATTAGATTTTAAGAAGAATATTAAATTAGAATATTTAAAATTATTAAAAACAAATAGTTTATATTATAAAATATTAGTATTAAACAATTTGAATAAATGGCAAACTATAAATAATATTAAAATAACTAAAGCTAATAGTAAAATATTTACCCAAAAAAATTTATTAATAAATAATAATTCTATTGGTAGTAAATTTAAATTAGAAGTATATACTAATAAATATAAATTACAACCATTAAATATTTTAGATGAAAATAATAGTATTGATGTATCTTTAGAAGATAATCCTTCAAATTTAAGTTATGATGGATTTGGTAAAACAGCAAATATTGATGGAGGAAGTAATATATTATGGAGATTTTTATATTCTGGAAAAAATGAATACAGAATATATATAAGATATATAAATGACGGAAGGAAAAAAATACAATATTTATATCCTGGAAGACAACTTTATAATGTAGAAAAAAAACCAGATTCAGATGATTTATATTTTATATCTTTAGGAGAAAAAGAAAATAAAAAATATTTATCTATAAAAAAAAATACAGATGATTCTACAGAGATTCAACTATTAAAAAATAATACAAATTGTGAATTTAAACGCATACCACATAATTCTATAACATTAAATGAAAATATTACAGATTTAATAGAATTATATGGAATTGAAAATCCATATCCAAAATTATATATAAATAATAATAAAATAACAGATTCTACAGCACCATGTTCTAGTATACATTCATTAAATGATAATAAATTAATCGAAAATGATATAAATATAGTAACAAAAATTAAAGATAAAACAAGGCCATATACTATGGAAGAGATACAAAATGCTACAAGCAAAAATAAGGGAGAACCTAAAAAAATAGAAGCAAATGTATATGATTTTTCTCAAAAAAGGAATCCTACAAATATGATATATAATTTTTGTTCTAATGATATAAATAATTATTCAAATAAACTTTATACTTATGATTTTAAAAAAAATCCATTATATAGAGTAGATGATAATAATAATAGATTATATAAACGCAAAAATAGAATTCTTTTAAAGACATTATCTAAAAGTGAACAGAAATTATTTAATATTATTGAAAATTTAAAAAATGGTGCAAATATAATAGGATTTAAAAATGGTAGAAATTTAAATAATACTTTAAAATTTACTAGTTTAAATAATATATGGACAACTAAAAATCAATCTTTTAATATAGAATGGAATGAAGAATTAGGATTTAATTCTCCATGTGGTATAAATATTAAATTAAAAGACGATAATTATTTAAAAGATCTTAGAATATATGATAATGTTTTTGAAAATAGGGATCTTAGTAAAATAATTAAAAGTATTAAGAGTAATATATTATTATATTTAAAACAAGATTTAACAAATAATCAAAAGAAATTTAATCCAAAAAATAGTAAATTTTTATTATTTAGTAGTAACTTTAATAGTATTGAAGATGATGGTTATGCAGATGAAGTAAATACTAATCAAATTAAATCTAATAAAGATCCTTGTAAAAAAAAAAAATTAACTAAAGAGGAAAAAAAAGAAAAAGCTAAAAAAGATGCCTTAGCAGCTAAAAGAGCTGCCTTAGCTTTTAAATCAATAAAAAAAGATATTAATACAAGAGTAGAAAAAATGACAAATAAAACAAATATAAATAAATGGGTCCAAGCAAGAAGATTTTTAGAACAATATGGTGGAGTAAATGAAGATCTAGATGATATAGAAACATTTATGAAAGGTGGTATAGGATGTGATAAAATAACAGAAGTAAATAATGAATATGAAATACATACTCGAGATGAAAAAAGATATATATCTAATTTAATAGAAAAAATGTTGGATTCTAAAAATAATGAACTTTCAAGAAATAGTAATGAAAATAGTCCAAAATCCTTAGAAGATATATATAAATTATTGGCGATACCACTTATAGAATATGAACAATCTAAAAAAAATATGTCAGAAAAAATATGGTCCTTAGAATGGGATGATGTATATGAACCAGAAAAAACTGAATTTTACTTATTTCATAGAGTAAGACAAAAATATTTAATAAATAAAAATGATTTATTAGAGTGGTCTGATGAAAAAATATATAACTGTGGTTGGAAAATAATACCAAATAAAAAAGGTAAGGCGCGACCACCACGATCCGAAGGAGAATTAGCTAAATTATGTGAAAAAGAAAATGTAGCAGAAGGGATGTGTACTGAAGAAGAATTATATAATAAAAAAATAAGAAATACTGTTCTTAATGAAATAAAAAATATTAGTATAAATGATATTAGATTAAATTTAATAAAATTTAATAATAAAACAGCTGAATATTTGAAAATATATGAAGAAGAATATCATAATTATTTAGAATTAATACGAATAAAAAAATTAAGAACAATAACTACAGATGGTGTACATTTATTCAGTCCAAATAGAAATAAATATGGGGAATATATGAAAGTTATTCAACCAGATAGAGATTCAAAAAGTCCTATGATAAATGAAAATCAAGCTTATTTAATTCATTTGAATGAGTGGACTACAAGTAGTTATGATTCCAATATATTTATAAAAGTATGGGATACAACTTCTGCGGGTAAAAAAACAGAAGAAGGTTGTGATGAACATATTCAAAATGGAAGTAATATTGTTATAGCTAAAAAAACTACATATGGTATGTTATATTTAAAGAATACTGGTGGGTGGAATACTGGTGAAAAACAAGTATGGACACCAACATGGTCTAATTCTATAAAATGGACTATAGAGTGGGACGGACAATTACATCTAGATTTAAATGATGCGGATGTTAAATCATTAGATGAAACTACAAAATTTATTAAAAAAACTTATGTACCATTAGTTAATAGATCTGTAACTATTCAAGTAGGTAATAAAATAACAGCAATTAGTGATAAAATTAATTGGAATAATAATGTTTATGAAGCTATAAAATATGCATTAGATAATGGTTATATAGCTTGTAGAGATTATGCTTGGATTACTTATAAAAATGGAAAAACTGTATTCTATGATGATAATTATTGTAATTATATACCAAAAAGTTCAAGAAATACATTAACTCATGGTTGGTATGTCTTACATAAAAATCCTAAAATAACTAAATTATATTTAGACTATAATAAAATTAAATATGAATGGGATCATGCTGTAAAATTCAAAATGAAATCAAGATGTAAAAATAGTTATAGAAAAAGAATACCAGTATATGGAAGGATATGCCGCTCCAGAAGAAGAAAATACTGTAGGTGGAAAGTATGGGGTATCAAATATTATAAAAATGGACCTAGAGTATGTACTGAATATTATGATGATTCTTGGAATCCAAGAAAAGTAGGATTAGATGATTGGATACATTCACTTACAATTTGGAGAAACATACTATTATCTAAAAAAATTAATAGTATTTCTTCATTTGGTGGAAAAAATATGACTTTATCTCCACTAAAAAACGATATAAAAACAAATTCAGATAGTAATGGTTTTTTAAAAGGTGGTGCAAAAGTTTCAAGTCCATCTAGTCAATGGCGAACAAGAGAAAATAATTTTGTACGTGAACTATCAAATTATCAGAAATGTACTAGTAATATAGTCGAACCTATACATGTGTATTTTAAATCTAATACAAATTATAAATATTTAAGATCAGATGTCAAAAATAAAATGCTTTTTACAGATGAAAAGAAAGACTTTATATCTGGATGGTATTTATTACAGAAAAATGGATTTTCTAAATGGGTTGATTTATATGATCTTAATATAAGTAGTATGGAAGGTTAATATACAATGAAAAACAGAAAAAAATAATTGAAACATATAGTATTTCTAAAATGATCAAATTTTCATATCCCAAAAACTTTGGAATTGATAGTCTAAATGGAAAACCACTGCGGGGTAATAATGCTTAGAAAGAATGAAAAATGATTTGTTTTTCACTTACAATTATCATTTTAGTAATATAAATCTTAAAGATAATACATATTTATAAGTTTAAATAAGTTTAAAAAATATGTTTTAAATTGATTTTTTTTTTATATTAAAGTATACAATGCATATATATATAAATGCTTCTGAATTAGCGGGATTAATAAATAAAAATAAATATAATTCTCAAGAAGATGTAATTTATGATATATTATGTAGAATAAGGAAGGAAAAAAATCTATCGGATAATAAAAAATTAAAAGTTATTAATAAAGATGAATTAGTTGAATTATTACTTTTATTTCAACAATCTGAATTACTAGATAATGCTACTTGTTTAAAATATAAGGAAGAAATAAAAAAAAATAAAGATGTTGATGTTACTGAACTTTCTAAAACTATATTAAATAAAGCATCTGAAAAATCTGTTAAAACAGAAAATACCGATGAATCTAAGAAAATGCAAACAAATATTGAAAAAAATATTAAGAAAGTTATGAAGAATAAAAATGTTGAAAAAGTAAATGAATATCTTAATGGTCATATTAATAAGAAAAGGGGTATTGTAAATGAGGACAAGATTATTAAAAAATATGAGAAAAAAAATGATACAAAAATTAAAGATAATAATTCAAAACTATATAAAATGAAATTGTTTGATATAAATGAACATACTATATATATTTGTGGTAAAATTGATGGTATTGAAAATAATGAATTAATTGAAGTTAAAAATCGCCGTAATCGTCTATTTGAATTTATACCATTATATGAACAAATTCAAACCGAAGTATATTTTCGTTTAACAGATTTAAAAAATGGTAAATTAATACAAAATTATAATGATACTCAAAGTGTTATTGAAATTAATTCATCTGATACATTATGGGATACAATTATAACAGAATTAGTAGAAGCTTGTAAATTAATAATTTCTCAATTATAAAATCGAATTTTTGTGTAATTAAATACAATACAAAATGTGTTGCAAAAAATTTTCAAATGAAGTAATTTTGTTATGTATAATAATATTTATTTTACTAATAATTGAAGTAAAAAAACAATATTTTACAAATGTTCATTTATATGAATTTATAAAAGGTTGTATTATGATATTCTTAATATTATTTCTTATATATTTATATATTTTTATTTTAAATAAACTTTGTACTACTAAGGTTCATCCCGAAGAACTAATTGAAAATAATAATGAAAATAATAATGAAAATAATAATGTAGATATAGAAAATCAAGTCGAAGTTACCAAACCACCCGATGGTGTTCATGAATGATTATGATCTTCTTTATTATCATTATTATTCTTATTTTTTTTTCTAAAAATTTTTGGAATAAGTTTATATAAATGAACTAGTATCATAATACCTCCAATAATAGCTAATGATATATATATATATTCTGGTATGTCCTTATTTAATGCAAACAAATATGATACATATGAAAAATATGCAAGAATAATTGTCCAATGTGCTAAATTAGTAGCATGATAATCTATATGTAATTTATCCATTTTTGGTATATTTACAATAAATGGAATCATTAAAGTAAAACCTATCAATATTTTTTTAAATAATTCATTTTCTCTATTAAAATTAATATATATCATAATAGGACCTATAAGCAATATATGCATTAAATTTACTGCAATCATATATTATATAACAAGAATAAATAATAAAATTAATATTAATATTAAAAATAAATAGAACATAAAATATATTAATATAATATATATGACAGATTCAGTTGTGGGCACAGTTACCAAAAGTGATGCTTTCTTTGATTTAAGATTTTTAAACCCATTAGAAAAATTTGGTTCTAGTAAATATTTTGGACAAAGATATGGATATGTTCAATTTATTTTTATAGGATGTACTATACTTAGTTTAATAATGGTTGGTGTTTACTCAAAAAAAAATGAAACTTTATTATTAAGAATGTTTTTATTATGTGTTAGTTATTTTCTATTATATTATAATATTTCATGTTTATTAATTCCAAATAATCATGAACGCTGTTGGATGTTTGTTTGGTTATTTTTAATAAGTGTAATAATTTCAACCGCATTATCTATTTTTGGTGAATCATTAATGGTAAATATAAAAAATATATTAACTGGTGGTGGTAGCTGTGGTAGCCACAAGAAAGATGATGATAAAATGAAAGGTGGTGGTAGCTGTGGTAGCCACAAGAAAGATGATGATAAAATGAAAGGTGGTGATGCACACAGTGAAGAACAAGAAGCTGAAGAGATTGAAGATGCTGAAGAGATTGAAGATGCTGAAGAGATTGAAGATGCTGAAGAGATTGAAGAGATTGAAGAGATTGAAGAAGTTGAAAAAGAAGTTGAAAAAGAAATTCAAAAAGAAATTGAAAAAGAAAAAACTGAAAAAGAAAAAACTGAAAAAGAAACAAAAAAAAATCATAAGAATAAAAAACAAAATAAAAAAATGGGTGGTTATGGTATTAAAAAAAATAAAAAAATAAACAATACATTCGAACACGAAGGTGGCTACTTTAAGTTTTAAGTAAATTATTAATATATTTTAAATTATAATAATATTTTTTTTTTATTTTTATTATATATATGAATAATAATATGTATACTAGTGAAAATAATATTATTGGAACTAATGAAAATAATATTATTGGTGGAGATGAAAATAATATTATTACAAAATTAAAAGATTTATTTTCAAAAATACCAATTATATATTATGGCATATTTTTCATAATTATAATGATTATTTATTTTTATACTACCGGTGGTTTAACATTATATAATAAGATTACAAAAATAAAGGACCAAGTTATGGAAGACGATGTATTATTTAAAAATGAAGTAGTTCGATTCAAATATAAAAAATTACTTTTACTTCTTGGTGAACCATCTTTAGTAGAAACACATAAAAGTTTTTATACTGAATCTGTTACTTGGAAAGATGAATTAGACAATGAAAATTTTAAATATGGTAAGTATAATGGTTTAGATTATATTAGATTAAATGGTTATGTAGCTCGTAAAAATCATCCAATTCCAGCACCAGTTTATGTAATTGTTGGCAAATATATAAATGTACCAGAGCATTTATATGGACCATTAAAATATGCTTCACCTACTATTAATATAGAACAAATATATATACCTAAAAAACATAATTTACATTATGAAAAAACTGGAATTAAAAAAGTATCTTTAGTAACTGGAAGTTGTGCTAGTATCACTATTTCAGCTATAACAATTAAATTTGTAGAAGATATGATTGAAGAATATAAAAATAATCAAACTATTTCCATGGATTTAAATACAAGATTTAGAAAAGAATATAATCTTCGCGTATTAACATATTTATGTGGAAAAGGAATTACACCTAGTATTCCATGGTATTCAGCAGATAATTTTAATGAAGAAGAAAAATATAATTCTGGTTCAGATAAATGTAAAATTTTTAAGTCTGAAAAACAAGAAGACGATTCTATTACGGATGGTGATAAAGTTAATAAAATAATTGATTCAATTGATAACAGTATTAGTCGTAATTACTTAACTAAAGATGATATAAAAAATTTATTAAAACCTAAAAATACTGAAAATGAAAACAAGAAAGAAACAGATGAACAAAGTGAAACTGAAGGTATACAAAATGGTGGAAGTGATAAAAAAAAAATAAGAAAAAATAAAAAGAAAAAGAAAAATAAAAAATGTGATACATATGAAACTGCTGATAATTGTAATAATGATTCTGATTGTATATGGGATAATGGATGTTCTAAAAAAATATGTCATAATGCATCCGATAAAGAATCATGTGAAAGTGATGAAATATATGCTACAAAGTGTTACTGGGATAACTTAGATGAATTAAACAAATGTAAGCACAGACCATCATAAATTAAATATGAATTTTGATCCTATTAATATCTAATGCTATTCCATATAATCCAGTTTTAATACCTAGTTCATGAATTAATTGTCTTATATAAAATCCAGATGATACATGAGCTTCAAATGTACTAATCCATATATCATTTTTTTTATCATAATCTGTCCATTGTTTTCTAATTATATCTTGACGAAAATTATCTTTAATATTTTTCATTTTATCTATATTTTCTATAATTTCTTTTTTTAGCACATTTATATTTTTTTTTTCTGTATGATAATATTTTATATATTTTACTGATACTGTTTTATATGGAATTTCTATTTCATCTAGACGATTTAAATTAGTCCATTTCCATAATGGATATCTTACACCATTTTTATTATGAACTGTTCGTGCTGAATATTTATGAAAATATTGTTTATAATTACCTTCATATTCTTCTATATATTTTTCAATATTATTTATTACACTTTTTATTATATTTTCATGAGTATTTTTTTCTTCAGTAATTAATCCTAATGTATCATCAGTATCTGTTTGAAATCCCCAAGCAATTTTGAATTCATATGTTTTTTCATGATCTAAATTTTCATCCATTTTCTTACAATCTTCATCAAATAATAACAATAATTTACCACGAGCCATCGGATCCAATTTTCCACAAATACATACTTTACTCTTTTTTAATTTATTTTTATAATCTTCTGCAATTTTTGTACCTAGAATACCAGTAGGTTTTTCAACAAATAACATTTTATTTATTAGTTAAATTTATAAAATCAATTTGATAATTAATCTTAATATAATTCTGAATATTTTATATTAATATAATTCTGAATATTTTATATTAATTTTGCTTATTAATTTTACTTAAGATATTATTAATAATTTATAAGAAATCTCTGAATGTCAAAAACCTAACCCATGATTTTTCTGGGAAAACGGCATTTTTCT
>MDSV01215652.1_pt1 | contig 16704 bp, 18 predicted proteins | sample 810851 | NCBI WGS metagenome assembly MDSV01 (sample SAMN05326640, study PRJNA326480) | marine metagenome | isolation source: seawater | place: Atlantic Ocean: North East | collected 2012 | reverse complement strand
TTTATAGGATTGAGAAGGTTTAAAGCCCAACCAAAAAAAGGAATATAAATAAGCTCTTTTTTAATTATTGTAGTTAGTGGATTTGCAAGCGTTTGAAGGTAAAATGATTCCCAAAGACCCTGGTGGTTTGATGCTATTACAACTGGCTTGTCGGATGAAATATCGCCCTTTACATGCCAATCTATACCACATATAAATCTAAGAACTTGCAACATTATTGATATAAATTTCGTCGTTAGTAAGTATCTATATTTAAGACCAATAAATGGCGAAATTAAAACAAAAAGCACAGCAAATACAATTACTGAAAGATAAAAATAAAGACTAAATAATAGACTTTTTAAAAAATACAAAAAACTCAAAATTATTGTTGCAACAAGCTTCTAAGAAGACCTTCTAAATCTTCTGTTTTGATTCTGTTTTGTTTCATTGAATCTCTATCTCTAACAGTAACTGTTTTATCCTCAATAGTATCAAAATCAATTGTTATACAGATTGGAGTACCTATTTCATCATGTTTTCTATAGCTTTTACCAATGTTTCCAGTATTTTCAAGAACAACTCTACCTAGACCCAATTTCTGCAATTTATCTTTAATTTCCTTTGAAAAGTCAACAATTGTCGGGTTATTCTTTTTTATAGGTATAACAGCTGCTTTAATTGGAGATAAGTGAGGCTTTAATGCCAACACAACCCGGCTTTTATTATTTTCTAAGCTTTCTTCCTTGTATGCTTCATTCAAAACAGCAAGAACACCCCTATCAACTCCCGCAGATGGTTCAATAACATATGGAACTTCCCATTCTTTAGATTCAAGATTTTGAACTGCTAATTTTGCATTTGAATCTTTATTGTTAATAACTTCTGTTGTTATATTGAGGTCCTGCTGATTTTTTGAGTGCGAGCCAAGATCAAAATCTGTTCTGTTTGCAATTCCCTCTAACTCCTCAACTCCGTGAGGAAACTTATACATTAGATCTACAGTTGCTTTAGAGTAGTGTGATAGTTCCTCTTTAGGAACATGAAGAATTTCAATCCTGTCTTTCTCAACTCCTTGCTGTTCCCACCAACTAACTCTCTCCTCTATCCAGTATTCATGCCAACTCTCATCTTCACCTTTCTTTACAAAAAACTCTAACTCCATTTGCTCAAATTCCCTAACTCGAAAAATAAAATTTCTAGGAGTTATTTCATTCCGAAATGCCTTACCAATCTGGGCTATTCCAAAAGGAATAGTTTTTGATGTTGAGTCGATTACGTTTTTAAAGTTTGTAAATATTTGTTGCGCTGTTTCAGGTCTTAAATACGCATAAGACTCGTCATCTGAAACAGGCCCTATATTTGTTTTAAACATAAGATTAAAAGGCCGAGGCTCTGTTAGATTTGTAGATCCACAATGTAAGCACTTACTATCTTTTATATGGTCTGCTCTCATGCGATTTTTACAATCTTTACAATCAACCAATGGGTCTGTAAAAGTTTCTTCATGACCAGAATATTTTAGAACTTTTTTATTAGTTAATATTGATGCATCAAGACCCTCAACATCATCTCTGGAGTAGACCATTGTTGTCCACCAAGCCTTCTTGAGATTTTCTTTTAGTTCAACACCTAAAGGACCATAATCATACACTCCTTGAAGCCCGCCATAAATTTCATTTGTTTGAAAAATAAATCCCCTTCTCTTACAGAGAGACACTAATTGGTCCATTGATTGAGCTGGCATTTTTTTTAGATGTATATCCTCTCATGAAGATATTAATATATTATTAACAATATCGTAAGCAATATCTTAAAATGAGATTATTTTTTTATTTACTTTCACCCTTTAATTTAAGGGTTGGTTATATTTTCTGCGATTTTATTTCCTCAATAATAATTTCATTTAATACAAAAATTGTAAAAGTTTCTAGAATAAATATAAGCATTGCCTATCATCGAAAAAATAAAAAAGTTATTGAATCTATTGTTCGAAGATCTGTTAAGCAAAGCATAAGATCCTACTATGAAACATTGTTTTGCTTATCAAGAAGTCAGAGCAAGCTAAATAAAAGTATTTTTAAAGTTGAGAACCGCTATCTTTATTCTCAGGTAAATAGAGACTTTGGTCTTATACTTCTTTCAACCCATAATAGAAGCGTAGACTTGTTATTAAACCAAATAACTAACCAAGAAACTGTAACGGCTATCTTTAAACCAATAAAAATAAAAGCATTTAATAAATTTATCAAAAAGAATAGACAAAAAAGCGGTTCAAACGTATTTGAAACAAATTTTACTGGTGTTAAAGAGTTGTTTTCTGCCTTAAAGAAAGGAGAAACAATAGCTATGGCAGCAGATCAGGTGCCTGCAAAAGGTATGGGTGTTTATGAGGACTTCTTTGGAAAAAAAGTTTATACAACCAACCTAATACCTTCTCTTCACTCCAAAACAAAGGCTCCAATTGTTTCTGTAGCAATACATTCAGAGAGCCCTTCTAATCACCTTTATATTAGATACGGGTCAAAGACTACATATAAAAAAGAGATACCATATGATGCAAAAGCTATGAATCTAGAAATAGAAAAGATTATCAACATCAATCCCGAAGACTATAATTGGGAGTATAAAAGATTTAAAAAACAACAACTTGAAGATAAAAATATTTATAAATAATTATCTTCTCCAAAAAGCTGGCATCAACACCACAAGAAAAGTAAAAATTTCAAGCCTGCCTAATATCATTGCAAAACAAAGTAAAAGTTTTGTTGTTGAAGGAATGTCCGCATAACTAGAGGCAATTTCACCCAAACCAGGACCAAGGTTATTTAAACATGCACCTACTGACGAAAACGCACTTACAAAATCAAGACCTGTTGCAAGGACAAGTAAAAATAAAATCATGAAGGATATTATGTATATCGAAAAGAAACCCCAAACAGCTTCTGAGACATTACTATCTACAATCTTTTTACCCAATTTAATTGTGTTAACAGAGTCAGGATGAATTATCTTAAAGATTTGTTTGTAAGCATGCTTTAACATTATCAAGACCCGCCAAGATTTAATGCCGCCCCCTACAGAGCCTGAGCAAGCCCCAACAAATGCTCCAACTAAAAGCATAAAGCTTATGTAGGCTGGCCAGGTTGAATATTCATCAGTTAAGAAGCCGGTAGTTGTTATGATTGACACAGTTTGGAAAAGACCTTTCCTAACTGGAGCATCAATATTGTTTGCAATTAATGATAGACACACCAAAAAAAGAATAGTTATTAACAAAGATACAAAAAACCTTAACTCTGGATCATAAAAGTATTTGAGAACTTGCTTTCTATATATGGCGCTGTAATGTACAGCAAAACTCATAGCAGAAAGAAGCATAAAAATAACACAAACAACCTCAACAGAAACACTATCAAAATAACCAATACTTAAATCATGTGTAGAGAAACCACCAATCGATACAGTGCTGAAAGCATGACTTACAGCATCAAAATAACTCATTCCAGCAAAACGATATGCAAAAATGCACAAAACAGTAAGTACTAAATAAATAGACCAAAGAGCTCTTGCTGTAGAAGTAATACGCGGTGTTAACCTTTGTTCACTCATAGGCCCTGGTGTTTGTGTTTTAAATAACTGACCGCCACCTATGCCCAGCAATGGCATAACAGCAATTGCCAAGACAATTAAACCCATACCGCCAAGCCACTGCAAAAGTTGCCTGTAAATTAACAACGACCTTGGAAGATCATCCAAACCAGTAACAACTGTTGCACCCGTTGTGGTTATTCCCGACATTGACTCAAAAAAAGAATCAACAACACTAAACCCAAACAAAATAAAAGGAATTGACCCCGAAACAGATAAAACAATCCAAAAAAGGACAGTTATAACAAAACCATCACTTAAAGAAAGTTCTTGTTTATTATTTTTAGTAAAGAACCAACTCAAAAAACCCAACCCAACAAGTATAGACATACCTAACCCAAAGACTGTTACAAGACTTTCCTCATAAAGAACGGCCACAAACAGAGGGACGGAGAATGACACACCAAACATTATCAACAAAAGACCAAAGAAATTTAAAACCTTAGCTTGATTCAATTAAACCTCTTTAAAGTAGTTTTCTATTTCAGGTATAGCTTGTTTATCTGTAAAGAAAACAATTAAGTGGTCATCAATGCTCAGCATTAGGTCATCTGAAGGCATTAAGATCTTCTCATCTCTGACAATTGCTCCAATGCTTGCTTCTTGTGGTATAGGCAAATCAGCCACCGGCTTTCCAATAAAATCCGAAGTAAAAGGATTGGAGTGAACAACGCCCTCAACAGCCTCTGCACCCGAATGTAATTTTAATAGAACATCTTGAGCAAAATCTGCTTCACGGAGATCTTGCATAACTAATGAAATTGTTAGTCTATAAGGCGCTACAACATTATCGATAAACCTTTTAGGAATTATATCCATATATGAAATATTGTTGACTAAGATCATTGTTTTCTTCGCACCAAGCTTTTTGGCAAGAAAAGATGACATTATATTTGCTTCATCATCATTAGTTAGCGCACAAAAAACATCAGTCTGATCAATATTTTCACTTGATAAAAGCTCCTCATCAGAACCACTTCCATGCAAAACTATTGATCTTTCAAGTTCTTCTGAAAGAAACTTACATCGTGTTTTATCTCTCTCCACCAATTTAACATTAAAGTCTGATTCAAGATCTTTTGCTAGATTGAAACCTATTTTTCCACCACCAACAATAAATATTCTTGAGTGCTGCGAATGATCCTCTTGGACTTCATTAACCACGGAATCAATATTTTTAACTGAGGTTATAAAGTAGAGTTCATCATTTTCCTTAATTATTGTAGAGCCTGAAGGCTTAATTGGCTTATTTTTTCTATAAATTACAGGAACATGCGTTTCAACATCCGGCATGTCGTCATTAATATTTTTAAGTTCTTTCCCAACAAGCTTCCCCTTTTTAGATGCTTTAACAGCAATAAGCTTTACTTTCCCATCTGCAAAAGTTTCAATTTGATTTGTTCCAGGGTGCCTTATTAGTTGCGATAAGTGCTCAGTAATATCTTTTTCTGGACTGATCGGAATATCTATAGAGTCCTTAAATGATTCAAATGAATCTAAATATGATGAATCGCTTAGCCTACATATAGTTTTTTTTACAGAGAATGTCTCCTTTGCTATCTGGCAAGAAACAATATTTACCTCATCATTATTTGTAAGGGCTAATAAAACTGTATCGGAATCACATCCAGCTCTTTTGAGAGTAATAGGGTGGCTTGCATGTCCTGAAACAGTTCTAAGGTCTAGTCTAGAATCTAGATCAGACAACTTCTCATCATTACTGTCAATAACAGTTACATCGTAGCCATTTGAAGACAAGTTTGCTGACAAACTTCCTCCCACTTGACCTGCACCTAAAATTACTACTTTCATAGGTGCTACGGTATACCTCTTTTTAAAAAATTTAAAGTTTTATAACAAATTATATTTAGACAAAAAAATCTTTATATGAATTATAGATATCAGCAGAGTTAATAATTTTTTTCCCGGGCAGCTGTATGTAAGTAATTACTATCACTGAATCATTTACTTTAACATGTATACCACCTTTTGTTACCCCTAATATAGATCCTGGTTTTCCATCATTACCTTCTTCAATGATACTTATTCCGTGCACCTTAATAGTAGTATCTTTGTATTCAAAGAAAGTCCCAGGCCAACCAGAAAAAGCTCTATATTTATTTATAATTTCTTTAGCTGTTTCCTCGAAATTTATCCTCCCATCCTCTTTAGTAATTTTGCAACAGTATGAAACATCATTATTGCTCTGAGAAACAGGTTGTAACCCATTAGAGATTCTTTGAATAACATCAACAATATCTGCTTTGGCTTTTGCTACTAGTTTTTTCTCAAGACTAATTCTATTATCACTATCTGAAATCTCTATTTCAGAAATTTTAAAGACAGGACCTTCATCAAGAGACTCAACCATCTCCATGAAAGAAATACCAGTTTTGGTATCGCCATTTAGTAAAGCTGATTGAATTGGTGAAGCTCCCCTGTAAAGAGGAAGAATTGAGAAATGAATATTTAAAGGCGTGATTTTTGGGTAAGACAGGATCTCTTTGGGAATTATTTTACCAAAAGATGAAAGGACTAAGATATCGCAGGGATATTTATTTATATTATTGATGGTTTCATCACAAAAACTATCTATTTTAAGGCAAGGAAGGTTTTCGATTTCAGCATATTTGGCAACTTCTGAGGGCTCTTCTCGTTTATTCCTTGAAGATCTTTTATCGCCCTGTGTCAAAACAAGAGACACATTAAATGGGCTATTTACAAGCTCTGATAGTATTTCAGCAGATGAGGCAGGGCTGCCAGCAAAGATAATATCCATTATTTTCTATAATTTCTTTTAAAATCGTTTAATTTCTTCTATTTTCGAGTTTTTTTCTAATTCTGTCTCTTTTTATTGAGCTTAAGTAATCCACAAAAAGCTTACCATCAAGATGGTCTATCTCATGTTGGGCACACACAGTGAAAATACCACCAGTTTCTTCTTCATGGAAGTTTCCTTCAAGATCCTGCCACTTAAGCAATATCTTCGATGGTCTTGAGATTTCTTCATTGAATCCTGGAATAGATAGACAACCTTCCTCATAAGTAAAAGGACTTTTGTCTAATATTGTATATTCAGGGTTAACAAATACTCTAGGATCATCCCTTTCTTCGCTTAAATCCATTACAACTAATCTAATATGAATATCTACCTGTGTTGCTGCAAGGCCGATACCTTCTGCTTTATACATAGCTTTAAGCATGTCTTGTGCTAAATTATCTAAACTTTTGTCGAATTTAGTTACCTTGCTAGCTATCTTCCTGAGTTTAGGGTCTGGAAATATGAGGATTTTCAATTCTGACATGTTCATATTCTATCCTTTTTTCCTTCCAAATAAAGCTTTTTTATTTATAATACCCTCATGCAAGTAGCAATTTTAATGGGTTCGGACTCAGATTTAGATGTTGTTAGTAAAGCTTTCGATGTTTTAGATAGTTTTGATGTCAAATATACTAAGAATGTTCTTTCTGCTCACAGGACTCCAGCAGAAGTTCTTAATTTTGTAAAAAATGCTGAATCAAGTGGGATTAAGGTTTTTATAGCGGCAGCGGGTATGGCAGCTCATCTTGCCGGAGTTGTTGCTGCTCATACAACTTTGCCAGTTATAGGCATTCCAATTTCATCTGGATCTTTAAATGGTATGGATTCATTACTATCTACAGTTCAAATGCCTCCTGGTATACCAGTTGCTACTGTAGCCATTGGTTCTTCAGGTGCTAAAAATGCAGCTATTTTAGCTGTTCAAATTCTTGCAACTGCTGACGAGTCCCTAAAGCAAAAACTTTCTGACTATAAAATCAATATAAAAGAAGAAGTTCTTGCCAAAGACGCAAAATTAAACTCTTAATCTGTGTATTATTTAAATGCTGATGAGTCAGCAAATTGGCTTGCTGAAAACAAGATTCTATTGCATCCAACAGAAGGTGTTTGGGGTATTGGGTGTAGTGCAAAAAATAAAAGTGCGGTTGATCGGATTTTTGATCTCAAGAAAAGAGACAAGTCTAAGAAATTTATTCTTTTATCGCCATCGATAGATTCTGTAAAACAGTTTTGCGTAGTGTCTAAAGAAGATTCTAAACTTCTTGAAAAAAAATGGCCTGGCCCCGTAACCTTTCTTTTAAAAAAAGGTTCGAATAAGTATAGAGGATTGTCATATATGGGTAGACATGCAGTAAGAGTGAGTGCTCACAAACCTATATTAGATCTACTTCATTTATTTGGATCAGAGATAGTTTCTACCTCTGCAAATATAAGCGGTGAAAAAGAGATAAAAAACAAAGATGATATAGTTAGTTTTTTTAATTATGAGGATGTTGCAATCTTTGATGAAAAGTTAGGTAACTTGAAAAAACCAACAAAAATCTTCGACTTAAAATCAAAAAAGTATATAAGGTAATGAGCAAAAAAATTGAAAGAAGATTTTTAAAGATCCAGGATATGATTCTGGACGATCTATTGTCTTTGGAATCATCTAAAAAGAAAGAACCAATAATTGATAATTGGAAATCAAGAATTGGTAAAGGAAAAACTTGCGTTGTCGAAAATGGAGCAGTTTTTGAGAAGGCTGTTGTAACATTTTCCTCTGTGTCAGGAAAAAATCTTCCTACAAGTTCAGGCATGTCTCAAAAAACAAAAAATATACATAAATTCAAAGCTATGGGAGTCTCTGTAATATGCCACCCCAAAAATCCAAAGGCTCCAACTTCTCACTTCAATGTAAGAACTTTTATGATCTATGATAAGACAGGCCTTCAAAGTTGGTGGATTGGTGGCGGCTGTGATCTAACACCCTTTTTCCCATATAAATCTGATATTAATCTTTGGCACAAATCTTTAAAATCTCTATTTGCTTCATTTAGCAAAACTTTTTATAGAAAATTTGCAAAAGAATGTGATAAATACTTTTTTTTACCACATAGAAACGAAAGAAGAGGTATAGGCGGAGTCTTTTTTGATAATCTAAAATACAAAGAGCATTCAGATAGCCTAACTCTATTAGAATGCCTTGGGAAAGAATATTCACGAACCTACTGCAGGATTCTTAAAAGAAGATCTATTGAGAAATATTCAAAAGACCAAAAACTGTTTCAGCAAATAAGAAGAGGTAGATACGCTGAGTTTAATCTTCTTCATGACAGAGGAACAAAGTTCGGCCTTGAATCCGGGGGTAGAGTGAAATCTATTTTATCTTCTATGCCACCATCAACATCTTGGACTTATGAGCTGCCACAAGAGTTAAAAAAATATGAAAGAAGGCTTTTAAAAACACTTAAAAAATCATGGGTGATTTAGCAAATGCCAAAAATTAATAAGTTAGGTGTTATAGGGTCACCAATTGATCACTCTCTCTCCCCATTCATACATTCACGTTTTGCAAGAGAAGCTAACTTAAATATAGATTACAGACCATACAGAGTAGTGCCAGATGAGATTGATGCATTTCTTAAAGATTTCTTTGCAGATAAAAATTCAATTGGTCTCAATGTAACTTTACCTTTGAAAAAAGAAGCATTCAAAAGATGCAACAATACATCTGAAGAGGTCAGCTATATAGAGGCTGCGAACACACTTATCAAAAAAAATAGAACTTTGTTTGGAGAAACCACTGATAGCACTGGTTTTATAAGCGATCTAAGAGAAAAGAATATAGAACTCCATGGTAAGAAGGTTCTGATTGTTGGTGCTGGGGACGCAACGGAAAGCATCTTGTGGGGAATCACAAAACAAAAACCTAAGCATTTGTATATAACCAACAGAACTGTTGGAAAAGCGGAAAGGCTAGCAAAAAAATATAGTCAATTTGCAGATATCAATGTAGCTAATGAAAGCAATAATGTTAATGCAGATATTATTATTAATACTAGTTCAGCCGGCATTACTGGCCAATTTGAAGATCCTCAAATAAGAGACCCTAGTGACTCAACAATTGTTTATGATTTAAATTATTCGATCAACGAAACCCCTTTTTGTAAGTGGGCTGATTCTTTCACAGATAAAACTTTTGACGGGACTGGCATGCTTGTGCATCAAGCTGCTAAATCGTTCAAACTATGGTTCGACTATGAACCAGATGTAAAGAAAGTATTAAATGAGATTAAAAAGTTTAAAAATGAATGATTTTAAAAGATTTATAGCAGGAGCGATATGCCCAAATTGTAAAAGCAAAGACACAATTGCTCTTTCACCGGATGATAAAAAGATCTTTTGCGTAAGCTGTGACTATAAAGAGTACAAAAGCGAATAGATATATTCTATTACTCAAGTATAATGCCCTTGGTTAAAAGAAAAAAAACACTATTAATATAATAGAATTTTATAATATAATATAAGCATAACTTATTAAGGGCAAAGGGAAGTGTTTCTAAAATTTATCAATAACTTGTGTAAAAGTGCATTTTCTGCGTTTTTGATTCTATCAATATATCCATCTAAAGCTTTTCCTGACTGGGATGCACTTAATATGAGAGAGGGAGTAACTCAGGTTAGCAGGGATGTTTTTGAGTTGCATATGCTTATTTTTTATATTTGCGTTGCAATTGGGGCAGTAGTTTTCTCGGTCATGTTTTACTCTCTATTTAGATATACAAAGAAAAGAAATCCAAATCCAGCTACCTTCCATGAAAGTACAAAACTAGAAGTTGCTTGGACTATAGTCCCTTTCCTTGTCCTTATAGCAATGGCGGTTCCTGCATCAAAAACTTTAACAGAAATATACCAAGATGAAGAAGGTGAAATAAATATTCAAGTTGTTGGATATCAATGGAAGTGGGAGTATAAGTATCTCGAAGATGACATAAATTTTTTCTCTAACCTTAGCACTGATCAAGATGAAATTTATAATCTTGTGCCCAAAGGCGAGAATTACCTTTTAGAGGTTGACGAACCACTAATAATTCCTGTTGATACAAGAGTAAGGTTTTTAATTACAGCTAATGATGTTATTCATTCATGGTGGGTCCCAGATTTTGCAATTAAACAAGATGCAATCCCAGGTTTTATAAATACTGCATGGACTAGAGTAGATGAGCCAGGTATTTATAGAGGTAATTGCACAGAGCTTTGTGGAAAAAATCATGGGTTTATGCCGGTAGTTGTAAAGGTTGTAGAAAAAGAAGAATACAGCAGTTGGGTGTTAGCAAAAAAAGAAGAGGCAGTTAAGCTTGCAGAACTTACAGAAAAAGATTGGTCACTTGCAGAACTTACGGCAAGAGGCGAGGGCGTTTACCAAAAGAATTGCGTTGCATGCCATCAAATGAATGGAGAGGGTCTTCCTCCAATATTCCCCGCACTTGCTGGGAGCGATATTGTAATGTTTGATAAAAATAGAAATGTAGAAATCTTGATGGAGGGAGTGCAAGGAGCTGCTATGCAATCATTTGCAAACCAATTATCAGAAGTTGATATGGCTGCAGTAATAACATATACAAGACAAGCATGGGGCAATGCTGAAAATGGTGATGGAGAATATGTTGTACCATCAGATATTATTGAATACAAAAAACCGAAAATTTAATTAGCGAGGTAAATTATGAGCTCAGTTATAGAAAGCCACCACGATGATCATCATCATGGACCTGCAAAGGGTTTGATGAGATGGCTTCTTACAACTAACCATAAAGACATTGGAACATTATATTTATGGTTTAGTTTTGCTATGTTCTTGATTGGCGGGGCAATGGCAATGGTAATTAGAGCAGAGCTTTTCCAGCCCGGTATGCAAATAGTAGAGCCAGAATTCTACAACCAAATGCTCACACTTCATGGGCTAATTATGGTTTTTGGAGCAGTCATGCCCGCATTTGTCGGGCTAGCTAACTGGCTGGTTCCAATGATGGTAGGGGCACCAGATATGGCGCTTCCAAGATTAAATAATTTAAGTTTTTGGCTGTTACCATTTGCGTTTGGTATTTTACTCTCTTCATTATTCATGGAAGGAGGAGCGCCAAACTTTGGCTGGACATTCTATGCACCTCTTTCAACAACATACGCACCTCCTAGCGTAACCTTCTTTATTTTCTCAGTTCATATTATGGGAGCATCATCAATTATGGGATCCATTAATGTAATCGTAACCATAATGAATATGAGAGCACCAGGTATGGATTTAATGAAAATGCCACTCTTTGTTTGGTCTTGGTTAATTACTGCTTATTTGCTAATCGCTGTGATGCCGGTTTTAGCTGGCGCAGTAACTATGATGTTAATGGATATCCATTTTGGAACTAGCTTTTTTAATGCAGCTGGAGGCGGTGATCCAGTCTTATTCCAGCATATCTTTTGGTTCTTCGGCCACCCAGAAGTTTATATTATGATTTTGCCAGCATTTGGTATTGTTTCTCACATAATAGAGACTTTTGCTAGAAAACAATTATTTGGTTATTCTTCAATGGTTTGGGCAATGCTATCAATTGCAATTCTTTCTTTTGTAGTTTGGGCTCATCACATGTTTACAGTTGGCATGCCCTTAGCAGCAGAACTTTTCTTTATGTGGGCAACAATGCTAATAGCTGTTCCAACCGGAGTGAAAGTTTTCAATTGGGTTGCAACTATGTTTAAAGGCTCCATTACATTCGAAACACCAATGCTATTCGCAATTTCTTTTGTAGTTCTTTTCACGATTGGTGGTTTCTCAGGACTTATGCTTTCAATAGTTCCTGCTGATTTTCAATATCATGATACTTATTTTGTTGTAGCTCATTTCCATTATGTTTTAGTGCCTGGATCCATATTCTCAATAATGGCGGCAGTTTATTATTGGATACCTAAATGGACAGGTAACATGTACGACGAAAGAATGGGTAGATTGCATTTTTGGCTTTCATTTGTAGGTGTAAATGTTACATTTTTCCCTCAACATTGGATTGGATTAGCTGGAATGCCAAGAAGATATCCGGACTACGCCCTTCAGTTTGCAGATTGGAATATGGTTTCAACTGCGGGAGCATTTTTGTTTGGTGCCTCCCAAATATTATTTTTATTTATCGTTCTCAAAACAGTAATGGGAGGAAAGAAAGCATCTTCTCAAGTTTGGGAAGGAGCAAGAGGCTTAGAGTGGTCAGTTGAATCACCGGCTCCTTATCACACCTTCTCAACACCACCAAAAGTTAACTAGTGAACAATTCAGCTAAAAGAACTCTTAAATATTTATCACTGGCAGTATTTGGAATGTTCTTTTTTTCATTTGCGCTTGTTCCCCTTTATGATGTTTTTTGTGAGGTAACCGGCCTTAATGGAAAAGTCTCTCAATCAGAAGAGGGAACTAACTATGAATCAGACACTGGAAGAGACTTAACGATTCAGTTTGTTTCACATAATGCTGAACAAATGCCATGGGTCTTTAAACCATCTGAAAAGATCATGAAAGTAAGAACTGGTAAATATAGTAACGCTACTTTTTTTGTAAAAAATAATACAGACAAGCCAATGACCGCTAGAGCGATTCCTAGCGTTGCACCAAGTAATGCAAATGAATATCTAAAAAAGCTAGAGTGCTTTTGTTTTGAGGAGCAATTTCTTGCTCCAGGTGAAGAAGCTCTTCTACCTGTCAGATTTATTTTCGATAGCAATATGCCTGATAGCATAAATAATATAGCCCTTTCGTATACCATCTTTGATATTACAAATTATAATGATATGGAGATGGCACACCATGATGGAAGATAGTATGGAATACCAAAAATATTATGTTCCTGAGTCGAGCAAATTCCCCATCTTTGCCGCTTTCTCTCTTTTTATCATAATAATTGGAGCATCTTCAACAATAAATTCTCTTGATAATCCGGAAAGTAATGCAAGCCTAATTCTATATACAGGCCTAGCATGTTTCTTCACGACACTATTCTTCTGGTTTAGACAGGTTGTAAAAGAAAATAATGCTGGCTTAGAAAGTGCACAGCTATCACAATCTTTTGTTTATGGGATGGCGTGGTTTATTTTCTCCGAAGTTATGTTTTTTGCTGCCTTCTTCGGAGCTTTATTTTATGTAAGATCTTTTGCAGTTCCATGGCTTGGTGGAGAAGGTGAAAAAGGACTTGCGAATATGTTATGGCAAGATTTTGAGGCTACATGGCCATTAATAAATACTCCTGATGGAGGAAAAGCTTTCGTTATAGCTGCAAAAAGCATGAGCTTTCCCGGATGGGAAAATATTACACATTGGCTACCTTTATACAATACTGTTGTATTGCTTAGCTCTAGCGTTACTGTGCATTTCGCTCATCTAGGATTAAAGAAAGGCAACAAAAGAACATTTAATGTTTGGCTAGGTATTACGGTTTTGCTTGCTTTGATCTTTGTTGGCCTTCAAGCTGCAGAGTATTATGAAGCATACGAGCATTTTGGCCTCACTCTTAATTCAGGTATATACGGATCTACTTTCTTTATGCTAACTGGGTTCCATGGTTTTCACGTTATGTTAGGTGGTTTAATGCTTGGCGTTATGTTCATAAGATCTGTATTTTATGGCCACTTTAATGAGCATAAACACTTTGGATTCGAGGCTGCATCCTGGTACTGGCATTTTGTTGATGTGGTTTGGGTTATGTTATTTCTATTTGTTTATATCTTATAAACTTTCTGAAACTATATAAGAGTTACCAAGTTCACCAGTTGATAAACCGTATGCCACTAAAATTATTAATAAAATTGCTAAAGTGACTCTTATACCTAAACCATATACAGTTCTTTTCCCTTCACCCCTATCAACAAAAAGGAAAAATAAACTTGAAGCCAAGCTCAAGAGAATGCCTACTATTAATACTATAATGATGCTTTTTACTGACATAACGTGTGTATTGTATAGGTAAAGATGAAATTAACTAAATCAAGACTAGCAGCCACTATTTTTTATGTATTTTTTGCAATTATCTTTGTTATTTTAGGCTTTTGGCAGATTAGCAGAGGAGACGAGAAGGCTGAAATTATAGAGGCTTTTGAGTTGCAACAAACAAGACAAGCGATTGAATTTTCTGCGAACTCTAAACAGTGGGAGAGAGTCTATATTAACGGGAAAATCGATAAGCAAAGAGTAATATATCTTGATAACATAATTTATAAGGGCATGCTAGGCTTCAAAGTGCTTGCGCCAATATATATAGAAGAAAATAAGATTATGCTGGTTGATTTTGGTTGGATAAAACAGCCTGAAAGCAGAGATGAGGTAAGCTTGGTTAGTATCTCAGAGGATCAAAATATTTATGTTTCAGGAGTTCTTGAAACACCTGAGATGGGACTAATATTATCAGAAGACATTTTTACCAATAACTGGCCAAAGATATCTCAAAGTAAATCAATAACAGCATTAGAATCTTTATTTGAAGAGGAAATCCTTCCATTTATTCTTTTATCCGATTATAGAAAAGAAACAGATTTTGTATATTTAAAACCTGTTGTTGCGAATATGCTGCCAGTCAAACATTATGGTTATGCAGGCCAATGGTTCGCAATGTTTATAGTGCTATCAATTATGTATTTATATTTCTTAAGGAAATCATCAGATGAATAAAAAAGCTTTCTTACTCTTTCTTTTACTAACACCTTTAATAGTTATAGTTTCATCAACGCTGGCTTTTAGGTTTGGTTATGGCCCTGAAGCCACTAAAAACAATGGCATATTTTTCAATGAGTTTACAGATATTTCAGGAATACAGATATCTTCTATAAAAAACCAAAGCTTAGATTTTGAAGATGGTAAGTGGGTAATGGGCATTTACCACAGCAATGAAGGTAGAACTTTGGAGAATAGCAGATTAATGAAGCAACTGAATGTAGCACTTAATAGAGATATAAACAGAATAAAAAGAATCTTATTTTTTGAAGTTGAGCCAAAAGACAGCTTTTTAAAAAATATTAGAAATGATTTTCCAAGACAGGAAATTTTTATTGACAATGAATCAGAAATTAAAGATCTTTTGCTGAAATTATCTGAAGAATCAGTTATTTCCTCAAGTTTCATTTTTATAATAGATCCATATGGAAGACTTGTTATGTATTTTCCAAATGACCTAACCCCTAAAAAGATTCTCAAAGATTTGAAGGTGCTAATATGATTAATATAAGGAATATATCTCTTTTTGGAGGACTATTTGCAATAGTTGTAATTGCTTTGGGAGCATGGACGAGGCTTGTAGATGCAGGCTTAGGTTGTCCAGACTGGCCTGGATGTTATGGGTTTGTAACCTTCCCAACAACAGATGCAGAAATAGCTCTTGCAGAAAGCAGGTATCCAACGTTTCCATATGAGATTGACAAAGCAATACCGGAGGTAGTTCATAGATATTTTGCTGCTATGCTTGGCCTTATAGCCATTTTTCTTGTTTTTTTTGCGATTAGATATAAAGTTGACAAGCCACTAAGGAATCTTTCGATCTTTTTGTTATTTTTCATTTGTTGCCAAGGTCTTTTTGGTTACTTGACTGTGAGCTTGAAACTTCTTCCTATAATAGTTACGGGCCACCTCTTTGGAGGCTTTATAACACTGAGCTTATTCTTTTTTATATTTTTAAAAGCAGCTAATTTCAAATTTCTTCAACATATAGACATTAAGAGGTATAAATATCTCGCATTAACATGTTTGGTTGTTTTACTTATCCAGATTTTTCTCGGTGCATGGACAAGCACTAACTATGCTTCACTTGCATGCCCAGATTTTCCAACTTGTCAGGGGAGCTACTACCCCGAAATGGACTTTGAGTCTGGATTCAATCTTAGACAAGAGGTAGGACCAAATTATCTTTATGGACTTTTAGAAAACCCAGCACGGGTTGCTATTCATTATTCTCATAGAATTACAGCTCTTGTGCTAACATTTTTTATGCTCATTTTAATTAGTCGATTATGGTTTACAAATGCTGCGTCACTGTCATCAACGCTAGGATTAGTTTTACTACTTCAAATATCACTAGGCATTATGAATGTGGTTTATGTTTTACCTTTGTATATTGCAATTGCTCATAATCTTATCGCAGCAATGTTATTATTGGTTACTTTGCTTGTTAACTACTTAGCTTTCAAAAAATGAATGTTTTAAAAAACTACCTTGAGCTTACAAAACCTAAGGTAGTTTTAATGATGCT
>MDSV01038311.1_pt1 | contig 16706 bp, 11 predicted proteins | sample 810851 | NCBI WGS metagenome assembly MDSV01 (sample SAMN05326640, study PRJNA326480) | marine metagenome | isolation source: seawater | place: Atlantic Ocean: North East | collected 2012 | reverse complement strand
GTGCGGTGGAAATCAGACACCGTATTTTTTTCGGTATGGAGTTCAGACATAATCTGCCCTATCCAGCTCTGTCTCGCCACGTATCCATGGCGAACAGAAAAAAATACGGTGTTGATGTCCACCGCTCAACCGCCTCTGTCTCGCCACGTATCCATGGCGAACAAGAAGAGACAGAGGACACGTGCGGTGGAAAAGAGACACCGTATTTTCAGCGTAGGAGAACTTCTGCGGGCAGTCAATCCCTCGGCGCCACCAGCCCCTCCCTCTTCTCGTACAGCTTCACCCAGCCGTTCTTCTGTAAAAACTTCGTGTACAGCAACCGATTCAGCCGCCCGCCCTCCTCGCCTTGCATCAGCTTGGCGAGCACGCGCGGCTCCTTCCGATACAGCCCCAGCAGCCGTTCTCTTTCCTCTCCGTCAGCCACGTCCCGAAAGTGGTACGGCGTCGAGAAAAACCGCTGCAGAAACGACGCGTCTTTCGCGGTGTCCTTGTAGATCGCGGGCAGCCTGCCTGTCACATTCGAATTCAGCCCCCGCACGCTGTGGATCGCGCAGATGCCCTTGAGGAACTTGGTGCGGCACTCCAAATCCAGGCAGAACGCAAAGCACTCGGTCTTGCCCGTGTCCTTGCGCGTGAGCACGACGCAGCTCATGTTGTTGCTGTGGTGGCAGTGCATCCTGCTGTGGTCGGCCATCAAGCAATAGTCGTACGGGCACTTTTTCGGGCGCTCAATGTAGAAGCGGTGCAGCGACTCAACCAAATCCAGCTCCACGAGCTCGCGCACGTACGCAAACGTCTCGCCGTCGCCCATGCCCGTCTCCTGCTTGACCGTGGAGTCGTCGCCGACAAAAACGCGGCGCAGGGCCGCGGGGAACACGTCGTCCAGCGCCTCGCCCGCGGCGGCCGTGCGCTCCTGCACGCGGCGCACCTTTTCGACCTGCAGCCCGAGCTTCTCGTCGCCGACCGCGCACGGGCGCTTCAGCTGCTTCTGCAGTGTCTGGAAGCGCTTGGTCTTGCCGAGGTACGGCGCAAAGAAGCGCGGCTTCCCGTCGACCTCCACCCGGAAGCTCGCGTGCTTGGTGAGCGGCGCGCCGGCCTCGGCCACGACCTGGTCGAGTTCGTGCCGCCGCAGCACGGTGCGCCCGGGGAGGATCGCGGCGAGCGTCGCGCTGGCGACGGGCACGGCCTTGGCGCCGGCGCTGGGCTCGCTCTGCCAGTGCAGACCGACGCGCGCGCGCTCCACCATTTTCTCGAGGTCACACACGTGCGCCTCGGTGACGAGCTGCGACTGCCCGTCCAGCACCGTGACGAGACTGGCCCTGAAGTCGTCGCGCACCTGCCGCGCAAACGCGTCACCCGGGAGCTCGGCGGCCATGGTCTGGTTGTACTGGTAGTCGAGGTCAAAGCCGGTCCCGCGGTTGATCTTGGTCAGCGGCGTGTCTGAATTGCGTTTGCAGCACAGCTGCGAGCGGAACGCGCGGAACTTGGTGTAGACCTCAATGTCGATCACGCCGTTTTCGGCCATGTCGTGCGCCTCACCGCTCAGCCCGCGCTGCGCCTTGGCGCCGCCGTCGCCGATGTAGTGCTTGAGCGCAAAGACAAAGCGCTGCATCAGCTTCTCGTGCACGTTGCTCGCAAAGTGCAGGCTCTTGCACACGAGGTGGACCGAGGCTTTGCTGAGCCCGCCGGCGGACGCGCGCGTGGACGTGTACAGGTGCACGCGCGCCGGGCCTGAGCCTGGGAAAATCCGCTCCTGGAACGCGCAGATGGCGTCGTACGCGTCGCGCACCGTGGCCATGAAGCCGTCGAGGTCGCGCGTGACCGAGTCAAAGTCGAGGTACAGCGCGGCCGGGCGGTTGGGCGGAATCATCTCGTAGAAGCAGCGCACGTCCACCGGCTGGCGGAGGACTTCGGCGATGTAGTCCTCGACCTCGAACACTGCGTAGATTTTTGAGCCCGGGTTGGTCACGACGGGCCGGTAGCGCGTGCCGTCGACCTCGATGAAGCTGTGGTTGTTCAGGGCGGGCAGGTGCAGGCTCTGCAGCTGTGTCTCGGTCAGCACGCGCGACTGCCGCAACCGTGCACACAGCGCGGGACTGTCGATGCGCACGCCGTCCTTGTCAGCATGCTTGGCCTTCATCCACTCGGTGCCGGTCTTGACGCTGCGCTTGTCAAAGCAGATCAGGAGCCCCGGCAGGCGCGGCGCGTAACATGTTCCGTCCGCGGCCTCGACGTGCTCCCCGGGGCGCACCAGTGGCGCGGGCAGCTGGTCATGTGAAAATTCCTGCGCGCTGCCCAGAGCGGTCTCCAGCGCGGCATGCTGTACGCGCGTCGTGCCGCCGGCCGGGTCCACCGCAAGCCAGCGCCCGTTGTCGCTCCAGAAACCGGAGGCGTCGTCGATTGTTGCCAGCGCCTGTTTCTGCGTAAAGTGCCACCCGCCGCGCGCGAGCGTGTCCTCGCGGATCCCGTGCCGGTGCATGGAGTGAATTTTTTGGGAATTTTACACTTACAGTTTTTTTTGGAGACAGTACTAATGAAATCAACTAGATGCGTTTGTAGGAAAAAAAAACGGAAAGAGATCAAGACGATGCGCCGGTCGAGATGGCAGGTATGGTGGTATTTTTGATATATATGGAGCCGTCGAATGCCCTGAAAAACCCAACACGCAACACGAAAATGGCACCCAACGCGCGATCAGAGCTGTTGTACGATGATCACGGTCGCACTGTGAAGCTGTGTTATCGAGGCACTGCCACTGCCCCAACCATACGACCAAGCGCGAAAAAAGATTTGGTCGTGGTGCGCGACAGGCAGACGTACATGACAAAATTTTCACACTGTGTCATCCCCGACGCCTCCAAGAAAATCAAAGTCATCCAAGCTGACATGCCGACTTACAGCATCCGCCCGCGTTTTGCTCAGGTCACCAAAGCAACACCGAAACTACGCTTCAACACCACCATCGCCAAATCTCTCCACTGTGACGTTGACAACAGTAAAACACGGCACGAACACCACACCACCACCAAATCTCTTCATTGCGTCGCTGACAATAACGAAACATCACACGAGCCCTGTATCATCACCAAATCGCAACTCCGCGCCCGGGCCGAGCTCGGGTGGGTGGCGCTCGACGACGGCAACGTCTACGACCTCTCCCGATTCGCCCGCACGCACCCGGGCGGCGAGCACATTATTCGCGCGGTCGCCGGGCGCGACGCTGCCGACCTCTTCCACGCCTTCCACCCCAACATTCCGACCGAGGCGCGCGCGCACGCCATGCTCAAAAATATGCCGGTCGTGGCGCGGCTGTGCCCTGCGGACCGGGATGATTCTGCGCTCCACCGGGACTTTGCTGCGCTCCGTGCCGCCCTAGAGCGCGAAGGCTGGTATGACACGTCGTACGCGTTCTACGCCGGGCAGGTGGCGTGGCTTTCTTTTCTGTTTTGCCTCGCCTGCACCCTGACGGTACACGCACACACGCTGCCGCACACCCTCGCGGCCACCGCGGCTTCCGCGCTTTTTCTGCAGCAGACGGCATTCGTCGGGCACGATGCCGGGCATGCTGCCATCACGCACCGCCGAGGGGCCGACCGTGTGATCGGCCTGGTGGTGGGCCCGCTGCTTACCGGGCTGTCCATTAGCTGGTGGCGGGACTCGCACAACACGCACCACGTGGTCACCAACGAGGCGGAACACGACCCAGACATCCAGCACCTGCCCGTGCTGTGCGTCTCCAAGCAGGCCGTGGCGCAGGGCGAGCTGTACTCGTCGTACCACCGCAAGCGGTTTGTCGTGGACGCCCTCGCTACTTTTTTCATCCTGCGGCAGGCCGTCCTCTTTGTCCCGCTCATCGCCCTCTCGCGCTTCAACCTGTACCTGCAGAGCTTCGCGTGGTTCTGGAGCTGGCGGGTGCCTCCGGGGAAGCGCCAGGAGGCCGCGCTGGAGCTGGCACTGATGACGCTGCACCACGCGTGCGCGGCCGCGGTGGTCCTGCGCTTTGCCTCCTGGCCGCTCGGGCTGACGTGGTACCTCGGCACCAACTGTTTGGCCAGCGTGCTGAATCTCCAGATTGTCTCATCGCACTTTGGCATGGACATTGTGTCTGACGTGGACGACATTGGTGCAGACGCCCGTTTTCTGCGCCAGCAGCTGGTGACGACCACCGACATCAAGACCACCGCGTGGACCGCGTGGTTCTTCGGCGGGCTCGAGCACCAGGTGGCGCACCACGTCTGTCCGCGCGTCCCCCGCCATAATTTGTCGCGGCTCGCCTGCCGCTTGAAGGAGCTGTGTCGCCGACATGGGCTGGAGTACCGCGAGGATAGTTTTCTGGGAATTCTGCGCGGGGTGCGGGGCGCTTTGGTGGCGGTGACGGAGGTGAAGCTTGCCATGTGATTTCAGGATTGGGGAACGTGAATTTTTACAAGAGGTAAGCTCAGGCTCGTCTTAAGATGGATTTATGCAAAATCATCTAAGTTAGCTACACAAAACTCAACGCCACCGCCCCCACCTCCTTGCACGAGTCGTAGATCTCAACCACGTCATTGAAATCCCTTTCCATGTTCTTGGCAGCGATGTCGCGGTCGTTTGCATACGCCTGCAGCATGTCCTGAACTCCCGGACCCTGCGAAAAGTCCCCGAATCCCACCTTGTGCCTCTCCAGGCAATGCAGCATGTAGATCGCGTACATCTTCTCAACAGCCTCTGGCCGGCAAAACATGCGGCGGTCCACCTCGATCTGGATCGACTGGCTCAGGTCTGATATCAAGCGCCTGGCGACGCTTTCCACTGCCATGATCTGCGAAAAAATCAGAGGGTCGGGGGTGACGCTGTGAAACGAGCCCGCGCCGGGTCCGCCGATCTGAAACGTAACCTTGGACTTGGTCTGCGCATCTTCCGCCATGCCCCGGACCATGTCTCGAAACTCGTCTGAAAGTGGCAGTGGGAACGTGATCGTCCTCAGGTCCAGCTCGTGTGTATCGAGGTCGACCTTGTCCGCGTCAAAGTTGAGCTTGATTTTTTTCGACGGGGCGCCCGGCGGGGTGCCAAGTGCGCGCTTGCGTTCCGGGCGTGGTGTCACTGACATGGCGCAAAGTGTGTGCTCGTGGATTTTTCGTGGTGCTTTTACAGTAAGAAAATCTATTTTGGGCCAAATCGTTTTACAGTGTTTGCTGTTGTTTGGTCTTTGGTAATTACCTGGTCTTGACCTTGAAGTCTATTTTGGGCCAAATTGTTCGTTTGGGTTGGTTCAATATTTACCTCAAAAACAAAAAAACAAAGGTCAGCCAAAGTCGTCCATGTCCAAAAAGTCGTCCTGCTCGCGGTACGAAGACTGGCCAGGTGGCATCTCCTCGTCGGTATTCGCAAACAATAGCGCAAACACGGCAACAAAGACCAGCAACGTCCACGCCACAAGGTGGTTCTCGCTGTTCTCGTCCATGCTCGCCGTGGTCATTCGGTCAATTTATTTATAAACATTCCGAGCACACGTACCGAGTAAACCTCATGTAACCTCTTTTGGTTCTCAAGTCACTATATAACGCCCTTACCCACAGCGACACTGCATGGCAGCGTAAAAACAGCAGCCCGGATTCGTCTATGGCAATGCAAGAGGCAACCAGCCTGGCCGAGGTCGAAAAAATCATCCGCACTGGCATCGCCGTGGCCAAAACCACACCACGGCAGCCGCCTGCCGAGTTTGCGCTGCACCTCAAGCGCCTCAACAACCGCGTCATCGACTTTTTCGTGGGCACCGAGAACGCGCATGCCGTGGCCTACGACAAGGAGCTGCCGGGGCTCTACGCGAGCTTTGTCTGGCTGCAGCCGTGCTGCGCCGACGCGACCGAGATCGCCGACATGTACAACGAGTGCCACGTCGCGGGCGTCGTCTTCTGCAAGCACGTGTTTGCCGCGGGCCACGCCGAGAGTGGCGCCCCGTGGGCCGCGCTGACCGCGTCCGACCTGTTTCCGGCGGTGCCCGAGCTGCACGTCGCGAGCGACCCCGTGTCCTCGCTTGGCATCCACGACGTGATGCTGCTCGTGTCGTCGCTGCAGCACTACTGGGACCGCGTCGTCGCCGACCCCCGCACCGTCACCGCGCTCGCGCTCCTGTGCTTTGGCGTCGGGCGCATGCTCGTCTTCAACATACCGATGCCCAAGGAGGACAGCCGCGACCACGTCGAGGACGTCACGCAGCGCGACCACTATGCCCGCCTCAAGAAAAAGACCACGCGCACGTTCCTGTGCACCGTCCTCGTCATGCTGCGCGGGCTTGCGATCCAGCACGCCTGCGTCTTTGTCTCGCCCATGTCGCTGCAGCAGGAGGAGCGCGACTCGTGCCTGCGCGTGCAGGGGTACACGCCCGACGCCCGCCGCGCGCTCTGCCTCAGCGACGGCATGCACAGCGGCGTGTGCCGCGTCAAGGCGCTCCGCGAGGGCGCGCAGCAGCACGGCGACCAGCGGACGATGGACGGCGAGAGCCTGTGGAAGTACGTCGCCAGCCGCATGCCGGAGGACGCGCTCGGGCTGCCGCCAAGGAAGATTGACCGCGAGCTGCAGGCGCTCCTGCGCAACGCGTGCGTGTTCCAGGACGCGTCGCCGGCCTACTTCCGCGACTGCGTCGTGCTCGACGAGTGCGTGCACTGCCTGCAGGCCGCGCTCATGTTTTTCTACGTCGCGCCGAGCGTCGAGACGTATAAGCGGCTGCGGCTCGTGACCGACGTGCGCCCGGGCCAGCGCCTCACGTACTGCTTCGACTATATGCACTTTGACACGGGTATATGCGAGGGTGTTTTGTTTTGACACTGATGACAATGATGACTCTGTAAACCCGGGGCAGTGCCTCTTGTACTGGTTCAACACAGGAGAACTAACGCGCGTAAACACAGGACAAATCAGCCAGATCGTCTACCTGCACAACCCCATGTACAAGCAGTCCATGCCGCCCAAGAGCATCGACGACTGGCTCGAGGACAGCGTGTGCGGGCCGATCGCCGCCTTCATGCAGCTCGACCCGACGCTCCAGATCTGGTATGATGACGCCGAGGACCCCCTGGGCTTGCTCGGGCACCCGTCGCAGATCCTCCGCCCGGCCGACCACAATAGCACGGCTGCCGGCGTCAGTGCGGGGGCGTGTCCGCGGTTTGCGTTTATTCTGAATCGCGCGGGGCTGTACCTGGTCGACCGCGAGAGCGCCAGTGTGTTTGGCAGCTGTCCGCGCGGGAAGACGGGTGGGTACCACCACGTGTTGTACCTGCTGTGTCTGTACGTGCACCTGCAGAATGCTACGCAGGAGGTGTGCAAGGTGGCGATCAATAGCTACAAGGTCTTTCGGAACGACCATGGCGGCGGTCTGTAGCTACCAGATCTAGTGCATGATTGAAGCTTGATCAGTTGCTTTGTTTTTTTGAGTTGGTCTTGGTAGAAGGCAATCTAGTGCGCAGTTTTCTGTCAGTAATTGCTGCCAGGTCTATTGACACATCAAGAGGCTGAAGCTCGATCGGTACCTTGTTTTTTTGTGAGTGGTCGTGGTAGCGAGGGTGTGGTTGAGATTTTGCATGTCTCGAATTTGCACTTCAAGAAAGTTATCATCTCGAAATATTTATCACCCGTAATCACAATATGACAGGGAACCTGAAATAGATCGAAATGGCTTTGTGATATATAAATACAGACATAAGATATTCAAGAAGCAGTTGTGGCGCGTTGCCATGACGACGCAAAAAATGTGGCGATATGATTGTCGGCATGCTATGCTCTTGTTGATCATTCTGGTTTTGATACCCGAGGCATGTTGTACGTGTAATGGTGACTGTACATTTACACAAAACCAACCGGTGTTTTCGTCCAGCTGTTCATGGGAGGTGGAAACTGATCCTTTCAATCATTACGTTAAACAAAAAACTAGCATCACTGGATTACTACCGGATGGTTATACATTTGATTGTAATAATGAAGATACAGCACAGTGTCCCCCTTGTGGTGGAACAGAAGCCAACAGTGCCAACTGTAAAAGAACTGACACGGTGCAAGACCCTAATGGAAATCCCATTGTAGCGAGAGGTTTACAAGCATGCCACTGCATGGGTGGTTATGAAGGCTTGGTACACAGTACTGGGGGAAGTTATTGCTCCCCGTGTGTTCAAGGCACATACAAGTCGGGTATGTTTGTTGACGATTACGCGCAGGAGTATGAGAAGCTTGGATTCGAAAATTTTTTTATGATGTGTCAAGATTGCCCGTGGATTGCGGGCTACCAAAGCACCTCTTCTATGGGCATGGAATTTTGTGACACATGTGTCATAATACCCGCAACTTACACACAAAACGCTGTATGTTGTGAAGGGTTCAATGTTCAGTTGGGACTAGATTCCTGTCGCCGGTGTGGTCCGAATTTTTACGCAAATGAAGCCAATACTACGTGCTTGGCATGTCCCGCAAATTCACGCTCTCAAGCTGGCAGCTACAGCCAAGACGACTGCAAGTGCATAAAGGGGTACGAACCAAGCGAGTCAAGTACATGCGAAGAATGCGACAAAGGGAAATACGGCGTCCAACCTGACGTCTCACAACATGCGGTCTGTGTGTCATGTCCAGTAGGCACATACTCCGACGCAACAGGCATGACAGCATGCACGTCATGTCCAGCAGGAAAAACTTCACCAACCAATACAAAATCTGGGCAAGGGTGTCTGTGTATTGATGGATATAAAGGCGCAAGTGACTACACGTGTGAAGCTTGCGAAGAAGGAAAGTATGGCAATGCCCTAAATGGATGTGACGATTGCCTGGAAGGGACGTATTCAGACGCGACAGGGCAGGCTGACCCTGCTACATGCCTATTATGTCCAAACGGGACCACGTCGGATCGGTCCAACCCATCTGAAACTTTGTGTTATTCGTGTACAGCTGGAAAATATTCCGTTCGCGAACAATTATTCACAAAAAATGAATGGCTGAAACGTCAAATGTGCGAGAACTGCGAGATAGGCAAATACTCCCACGCCGGGTCGTCGGCGTGCCTCCTGTGTTCCACCGGCAAGTATGCTGCAGTGCCCGGATTATCGTCATGCCACGATTGCGAGGCGGGAAAGTGGTCGGACAAAATCGGATCCAATTCCAGTGCGGTTTGTCAGGCATGCCCGCCGGGTACCTATTCGGAACGTGTGGGGGCGAATTCCAGCGATCAGTGCATCCCCTGTCCCGCCGGGACTTATTCAGGTGACGATGGACTGGATTCCGAACAAAAGTGCATTCGATGTAGTATTGGTACATATTCCACGTCGACAGGCAGCACGTCTGCAAGCACCTGTCAAAACTGCAGCGCAGACCCAGGATATTTTTGCAACATGGGATCCAGCAACCAGTCCGGCGAGCTTTGCCACGCGGGGTATCGCTGCCCTGGCGGCAGTACCAATCAAGAGGCGTGTCCGCCTGGAACATTCGCAGCTGCGGGAAGCAGCATCTGCAGCGCATGCACTCCTGGATCTTACTCCGACACATACGCCAGGGGCGCCTGCGTAAATTGTTCAGAAAATCACACTTCGCCTTACTACTCCGAGAATGCCTCTTCCTGCTTTGCGTTTAATCCTACCATGCAAATATGCCCGCCTGGTTTTTTTCAAGACGCCACGGACCAGCGCTGTAAAAATTGTACCCACATCGGCAACCTCGACGAGTATGAGATCCACTGGCGGCGCGCCCTGCGCTACACGCACTATCGCACGCCAGGGTCTTTTTCTGGGTTCTATCCTGATGGGAATACTACCCAGTACATGCACCTACTCCAACAAGAAAAAGACAACCGGCAGACTTTCGAAGCCTCGGATCGCTTCAGCATCCACCCCGACCGCCTCGCGCGGCACTGCGGCCTCACGCACGACGCCGTTGTCTGCCCGCACGGCTTCGTCTACGACCCTTCCTCTACCTCCACATCGCCAAGCCAGTGCAAACTGCCGCTGGCCAACGTCAACACCACCCGCACAGACTGCCTGCACGGAACCTACTTTAACACCACCGACCAAACCTGCCACACCTGCCCGCGCAACCTCACCACGCTGCACGACGGTGCCTCGGGCGTGGCGGCCTGTCTTTTTTGCGACCCGGCATTTTACCTCGACTCGTCCGGCGAGGACGAGGCCTGCTCACCATGCCGCACGGAAGAAACGTGTGATACGACGCAAGCGTTTGGCGGGGCGAGAGCGCACCGGATGTCCAGCTGCTCGATCCCGTGTGGCCCCGAGCACATGCATGAGGATAACGAAAGTACGTACCAGTGTTTTTTCTCACGGTGCATGCACGAGGTGCGGGCGCAGGATATCCACCCGTGCGTGTTCCAGAAGGATGGCACAGTGCAGACGAATGCGAGTGCCTCGCCATGCCACCCGTACTTTGTGCCGCTGGCGCCGAATTGGGTGCAGGTGGCAAGGAGTCATCTGACTGGACTTGATCCAGATACCAGTAACATTTTTCCGTCTGCTGGATACCTGCCATATGAAATCGGTTATAACAATACCAGTCCGTACATATCGAAAGGAAATGAAAGAGTGCAGGCTGCTAGACAGAAAAGGCAGAACTTGGATTGGTATTACCTCTTATTCACCACTAATACAGTCAGAAACGAACTCGATAAAGACTTTGTATGGCCACATATTCAAGCCAATAGAGATGTGGGATTTGACGGAGTAGAAAAAAATTCAGAAAATGTGATCTTTGACGAAATACTACACGACGCGGGGTTACTCTTTGTGAAAGACACCCATGTGTTACACGATACGGCTGCCGCCATGAACAACGGCAGCCAGCCCTGGCCTGAACTGAGGCCGTACAAAAACATCCTGCTTTGGACGGACCTGGTGCGCCACGCGTACGAATTTTACCAAGAACATTACGTGAAGCAATGGGTGGACGAACAGTGTTCCAACCTTCGACGAAAAAACCACAACGAGATGTACCACTGCCACATAAAAGCGTTTGCTGACAAACCTGCGCCGATACAGTGGCGATTAACCATGGCCACCACCTCAGGCGCGTGCAGCCTGGATTGCGAGGCGGAAATCTCCACCACGTGCGGGCGCAATGAAAACGACATCAAAGAACAACTTTTCAATCAAACTCGAAACGCACTGACTCAAAACTGCATCTTGTCGCATGGACTGGACCAGGTCACATTCGACGACTTACAGCACTGCTTACAGGGCATCCGTATTGATTTGCCCGGTATCGACGAGGACATAAATACATGGAATGACATTGACTCGTGTCTATGGCAGGAATGGGTGCAGGATTTCACGGGCGAGCATGCCCTGGCGGAAAATATCAGTGCAATCTGTGGAAACAATACTGGAGCATGTAGTAATGGGAATTGGCCGTGGCTGTGCTACAACACGTGCAAAACATATTTGGACGGTTCCTGTCCGGAAATCGACCTGGTGCGTGATACCAACATGGACAGGTATGCGGTCCTGAAAAAAACAATATACACCAATTTGTATTTGAACAGCGAACCTTACATGGCAGACGAAGCACAATTCTTGAATAAGACACAGGGAAAATTTTGTGAACTTGCACAGTTCGACCGCCAGGCTATGCTCCGCCAATACGCACCTGAATTTCCAGGTGGTCGTTTCTTCACGTTTCTGACAAACCTCCGGGATAAAATCAAGGAATACTGGGACCAACACCGCTACACCTGCACGGTGGCCTTTGACGACAACGCCACGCACACCTACCCGTGCATCTTTCAGAAAACAACGGGAGGCGACTACGAAATCTCATTTGTGGACCACGCGGGCGCTGAAAATTACACACTCACAGTGACATACAGGGCGGAGAATGGCGTGCTGCAAAATATCACCCATGTAGAAAAAGTAGACCAAGAGACCACGCGCCCGTTTTGCCAGATCGCGTCCCCGGTGGAATTCGACATGGTTCGGGAGAGTTTGGATTTTTTATAGGTTCCCAACATATATCACCCAGTCATTCGCTCCTCAGCGCCTTGGCAATGCGGTAGTGCTCGTGGCTCGTGTTCTCCTGGTTGATCCTACAGTTTCGCTGCGAGAGCTCCTCCAGGTGCTCGTACATCTCGTCGCGCGTCTGCTGCCGGGTCCGCCGGCCCAGCGTCGTCACCGCAGGCGTGTCGGCGGCATCCTCGGTGTCGACAATGCGCTGGTCTTCCGGTGCATCCGTCGAAAAATCCATCGCGCCAACACGGCTGTATCCACGCACACACGCGCCCGTCAGCGTCACCGCTTTGTAATTTTTCAAAAAAATTACTGTAAATTTTACCTCGTTTTGTATCCCAAATAGTACACTTGGTGGTCCAATAAAAAAGAAAACATCAGGTCATGCTCGGCTGCATTCCTGTCTTACATGACCTGCTTAAATAACACGACTCCCGTCACCCCAAAAAAATATTGCCACCATATTTGTCTTGCTCCGTATCTCATCAACAACCCCAAGTACCAAGACCAACTCCACTCCACCAAAAAAATACAGGCCCCATGATCGCGCAGCTGCTGGTACTGTCCCACTACATCGCCGCCGCGCCGCCGGTGCGTCTTGCCGCCACGCACCCCGTCACGGCTGTGGTCGCGGACCCGCGCATGTGCCCGTTCCTGCCCGACGTCATCGAGCCCGTCCGCGACGACTTTGCCGTGGCGCCGCCCGAGGCCTTTGCGATGATGCATCCGGGTGTGCCTGGCGTGCCTTTCGGCATAATGCATGTGCAATACACCATGGCCGATTTTTTCGCCTTGTTTGTTGAGAACCAAGTCCCGCTCGCGCTGCTGGCCTACGCCATCATCGTGGTGGCAGTGTTTGTGCCGTTTGAGGACTGGCGCCAGCGGTGACCTGGCTTTTTTGAGAAAATAGACTGTGATTTTTTTCACTGTAATAAACCTATCTCAGTCCTGCATGATACCCGATTGAGCAAAGCAAGCTCACCAGTGGAAAATTCACAGTAAACTTTTTTTGTGTCCTCACCCTTACACAACTCAGTTAACCCACCAGTGGAAAAATTCACAGTAAATTTTTTTGTGTTCTGACCCAGATACAACCGAGGAACCACACCACTGAAAAATTTCACAGTAAATTTTCCGTCCGAGCTAGCCATGCCGCGCACGGTCGAGATCATACAGGCCTACCTCAACAACAAGAGACGCGCCGTGTTCGACCACGACGCGGAGATGCTGCTGCACCTGGGGCGCGAGGCGGACTCGCACCAGTTCTGGATGCGCACCGTGCACACGAACGAATACGTGCGCGCCATTCAGGACACCTGCAAGGACATGTCGACGCTGTACACCAAGCTGATGCGCTTCCGCGCGTTCATGCAGGAGCTCGAGTGCTTTCCGTTCTTTGCCGAGGAGGGGATGAAGGAGTTGGACAAGATCGGGGACGTGCCGCCGCAGCAAATCGAGGCGTGGCACGAGCAGTGGCGGACGGGCACGAAAAAGAAGCTGACAGCGGCGCGCGAGAGATTCAGTGCGCAGATGGCCGCGGCTGTAAAAACATTTCAAGACGACACCGCGCACGAGAAATTTCTGAAGCTGGCACTGCCGCAGATCGCGATGCAGTACCGCCACCTGTTTGTCGAAGGCTATGGCATCGACACCCGCTTCGACGTGAGCTTCGAGGACGTGGCCGCGTGCACCAGGGGCAAGTTGGTGTCAAACTACCTGCGCCATGGCGTCATTCTTGGCTACGCCATGCTCTGCCGCGCGAAATTAAGCGAGGAAGTAGCCGAGGAGACCGAGATGACACCCTCGGAGCTTTGCGACGAGATTGGCATCCAGGTTGCCGCGACCGGGGACGACGAGCTGACTGTCAAGAAGATGGCAGAGATTACGGAAGCGTCCGAGGCAAAGATGCGCCGGGTGGTTTCGCGCCTGGTGTACCGTCGCAAGCTGGAGGGCAGGATCGAGGAACTGCGCCTCGAGTGCGAGGATGACGAACAGTGGCTGGCGGAGCACACCAAGCGCGACTGATTTTGTGTCTGGCTGTTGTCGTGATGCTTTTTGTGGCTGTTGCAATTTTTTTATTCTAGGTCTCAGCACTGCTTTCTCAAGCAGATGGGTTTATTGACTGGGAGTAAAGGAACTGGAACTAGAACAGGGCCACTATGGCAACTCAGACAAAAGCGACAGGACATTTGCGCCTGGCTCTTACCAAATAAAAAAACAAGAGCAATCAACCACCGCCAGAAAACGGGTATATAAACAACGTCAACCCCTGCGGCACGCCACCATGTCGCGCGTCTTTGACGTGGTCGACATGAAGCGGGCGTCGCGCTCGGACCAAATTTTCGCCGGGTTCCAAAAAACCCACAACGTCTTTGACGCCGTCGGCTGCCCCCCTGTCGCACCCCCTTCACACACGCCGTCGCCCTCGCTCGCCTCGTTTGCAGCCAAACCCGACACCAGCCCGCGCCCGCGCATGGTCTACGCCATCTGGCTGGCGTGCGTGGCGTGCCTCGCGCTGCCCTTTGTCGTCGGCCTCTTTAGCGAGGCGCAGCACATGCGCGGCGAGTTCCCGTACACGTGCAGCATTTTTTTCCTGAGCCTCGTGGTCGGCCTGCCCGGCGCCAGTGTGCACCTGTTTTGCTGCTCTCTCTGCCTGTACTCGCGCAGCCGCCCGGCGCTCGCGCTGTACGTGGCGTCCATCTTTGCGCACATCCTGGCGATTGAGTTCGCGTGCGGCGTCAATGCCAAGAGCAACGTCGCGGTGTACTTGCTAGCCGCCAGCGTGTACACGGGCGTGTTTTCGCAGATTCTCATTGTCGAGGCGCTCCGCGGCTCGCGCACGACCGACAAGAACCACGTCGCGACCGGTGTGTTTTCCATGCTCCTCGTCAGCGCGACCAGCGCGATTGTGACTGGGTTTGTCTGTGATGTGTTCCACGTCCAGCTGCAGCCGGAGCGCAAGCTGTACGCGCAGTACGCGCCGCTCGTGGTATCGGTCGTGGCGTACTCGGCGTCCACCGCGCTCACGCTCAAGCCGGTGTTTCAGGTCATCCAGGCGCTGTCGAGCGCGGCACTGTGATTTTTTTTCTGCATTTTTTGGCGGGTGTTTTTTCATCAGTGTGTTTTTCGAAAAATTACAGTGGTCTATTTCGAGCCAAATTCACTTTCGCGTTCTTTTAAAAATCATAGTTTCCTATCACGACAACATCCTACCACCATGAGCGCCACGGCCGCGGGAGAGCTGCCGATGTTCACTGATGTGTTCCATGCCGTTGCAGAGACCACCTTGGATACATCCGAGCTCTCGATGCTCGTTGATGCCACGAAAGACCCCGAGGCAGCGGGCACAAACGACATCGACGCCAACAGCATGACCGAGTACACTCAGGCCGCCACCGTCACCGCCATGTCGGCGTACGCGCTGGTCCTGGCGCTGGATCGGGGCGACATCCCGCTCGCGTCCCGTTTGCTGGCCGAGTACCACGCGGCCGAGGCCGTCCAGTGCGTGTGGGAATGGGACCACGCCAACGTGGCCATGCAGGTGTATCTCATCAAGAAATACCAGAACAAGGACATGACCCTCGCCCAGTGCGCCGGCGTCGTCTTCACCTCCAGCGGGCTCTATCTTGCGATCGACGAGACGCGCGCCATGGACTTTGAGCTGTGGTGCCCGCGCACCAAGGCCTACGTCAGCAAGCGCATCGACCTGGCCATGAACGTCGTGCAGCAGCTCCTCGATATGGGCGTGCACCACCGCGCACCGACGACGTCCTTCCTCTGCTACGTCCTCGAGTTCTCGACGGAGCACCTGCGCCTGGTGGACATGCTGCTTGCCGCGGGGTGCGACGCTGCCGCCCGGAGCGAAAACGGCCTCACGCCGCTCATGACCGTCGCGCACAACAAGCTGACGACGGCCAAGCAGCGCGCCGCCCTCACAGCGCGCCTGGTGCGTGCCGGCGCCGACGTGAACGCGCAGAGTGAGAATGGACACACGGCGCTGCACTTTGCCGTGGCGGCCCAGAACGCCGACATGTTCAAGGTCCTCGCCGACCACGGCGCGCTGATGGACTTTTGCGCCACGGGCGCGACCACGCCGCTCATGCTGGCGGTCTCGCACGGGCACACCTGCTGCATCAAGAAGCTCGTGGCCGCTGGCGCCGACGCCAGCTTCCGCTGCCGCCACCCGGGGTATGAGCAGGTGTGGGCGGACGCCTTGACCATGGCCATTGGGTACGACGCGTTTGACATGGTGGACGTGCTGCTGCAGTGCGGCGCCGAGTTCCACCCGATGTTTCTCGAGGGCCACCACAGCGTGGTGACGAGCGATGGGAAGAAGAAGACGATTTCCAAGGAGATGGTTGTGCTCATTCGGACCAAGGTTTTGCAGGCGGAGGAGCTCCAGCGCGCCAATGAGATGGCCCAGGCCCTGGTCGTGCAGGACGAGGTTGCGGCGGCACAGGCGGCGCTGCGTGGGAAGTCGCGGGGCAGCCGCTCTGGTCGTTCTCGGGCGGGGTCGGCTCGGGTGGCCGTGGTATCTTCCGCCGTGAACTCCAAGGCTACGACAGAAGCGGGCGCGAAGTCGGGTCCTGCAGGCGGTAACGCGAAGACAACGACAGAGGCGGCCATGGCATCTCCCGCCGCGAACTTGAAAGCGCCCGTGCGAGCGGGCGAGAAGTCGGTTGCTGCAGGCGGTAACGCGAAGACAACGACAGAGGCGGCCAAGGCACCCGCAGCCGAATCCTC
>MDSV01154236.1_pt1 | contig 16708 bp, 17 predicted proteins | sample 810851 | NCBI WGS metagenome assembly MDSV01 (sample SAMN05326640, study PRJNA326480) | marine metagenome | isolation source: seawater | place: Atlantic Ocean: North East | collected 2012 | reverse complement strand
AGACAACACCATCTCCCTTTGACCATTCAATGACTTTGCTTAAAGCCACTTCACCGGGTCGGATCTGTCCAGCCACGAGATAAAGAGCTGGCCTCTTTGGGTGCACATTATAAATCAAAAAAGCAGCTCCAATGGAGAGGAGTATAATAATCCCTAACTGCTTAATAGTTGTCACTATCTTCTTTTTCTAGCGATACTAAAAAATGCAAGTTTCCGCGAATGCTTTTTCAATTTTGAATCAGTCTCAATTTTAATCATTCCGAGCATCGGCTTTGATGTTTTTTGAGGTTTTATTTTAATCTCATATTCTCTCCCCTCTTTCTTTGCCACTACAGAAACATCAAACCCTTCTCTAGTGCAGCTAACATTTGTTATTTTTATTGGATCAACATAAGGAACCTTAAATGTAAAAGTCTTGGCAACAGGATCTTCTCCCACTTGCCATTTAATAAGTTCAGGCTCAATCGTAACTACATCCGGTATAGTCAGAATCGCTAAGAGAGAATTCCTGACTTTCTCCTTACCTTCGTCCTGACTAATGAGAGTCATCGATTTACGTTGAATACCTGTGAAGCTACCTATTGAAAAAATTGCCTTAAGGTGCCCCTCTTCTCCAGGACCATAGGATCCTTTGTCAGTCTTGGCGCTCAAACATGAACACGTAAGATTCACATCTATGATAGACACTGGTCCATTCCCAACATTCTTAAATGGAAAGACAAATGAAACCACCTCATCTGATGGCTTTGCCTTAATTTCAATTTCTTGATGGCCAAATTCAAGTTCGGCAAAAGCCATTATAGGCATACAAAACAACAATGAAATAAGAATACAATAGTGACGCATAACAAAATTTATTATGATTGATCTCTTTACGGTTTACAAGATTCAGATCACTAGGCCCCTACTATTCTCGAAGTCGCCATAGTGGATCGTGCGGAAACCATACATAGAGCATAAGATAAACTAGGACACCCGTGACCGAAACATAAAGCCAGACCGGATAGGTCCACTTTGCAAATCTCTTGTGCTTTTCAAACTTTCTGCGTATGGCCGGAATAACAGTAAGAATAATCATAGGCAAAGACAGCATCGCAAGAGGAATATGGGTAAACAGAATAATGAAATAGATAATCTTCGGCCACCCTTCATGTGTGAATTTAGTAGTTGGGTACGAATAGTGGTAGATCAAGTAACAGGTCAGAAACGCGGCAGAAATAATCAATGCGTGGATCATACAAAAAGCGTGCAATTGTTTGTTCCCTCTTTTAATGAAAATGATCCCACTCACTATAAAATAGGTAGCGATGGCGTTGAGAGTAGCATTGACTACTGGAAGGTCCTGAACGGTCATGGTAAAAATATTAGGATCCTCTGGATGACTTCATGTCATTAATAGCCGAAAATAAATTTTCCCGCAAAGACTTATTACCTTTTTTGTCAAATGGGTCGTACCATCCGCGGATCTTGAGCTCATGATCAACCAGAACAACCATCGGACGGTGAGCAAACAAATCATCAGGGCCATTGCGCAGTGCTTCGTCTTTCTCTTGAGCCGAAAGAGAGAACGTCTCCAACATATAGCTATTTAGCTCATCTGGATTTCCAGTCAAAAACCACCAATCCTTGGACACTAAGCCATGCTTCTGAGAAAAAGCTTTTAATTGTGAAGCGTCATCATGAATCGGATCAAGGGTCACTGATACAAGATGCAATAGATTCTCATCATTTACTTCCTTTCGAAATTCATCTAGAACCGCACAAACTCCAGCGCATTGACCGGGGCACCGAGTAAAGACATGGCTTATTAACCAAACCTTACCCTTCAGATCTGAAAAGCTGCGGTCAACCCCATCAGCGTCAGTAGTGCTAATGTCTCGAGAAATGACACGCTCGACATCATCATTAGAACGCAATTTAACGCGATTCATTTGTTTCGTTTTGAGGCTCCACAAAAAAATAAATGCCCCCACTAGCAACAACGCCAATACCACAAAAGAATAAATAATTTTTGTTTCTTTATTCATTTTTTTAACTATTTCTGTTCCATTTCATTTTGAATAATAAATTTTATGTCCTGCTCAGATAATTCATCATTCCTGAGTTCACCCTTTCGAATCCCTTCCCAGTAAACTCCTCGAATGAAAGCCCTGTCGTCATTCTGATTCTTATGCACTAAGGAAATCCTTAACTCCCTCACGTACAGATCCGAATCAGTCTCACGGTGCTTGTCTGTCTTCTTATGACCAGGGTACCGAAAAAACTTATTCATGAACTTTCGGACACGGTCTTTATCGCCTGTAATGAACGACCATTCGTCTGATGTGAAACCATACTTAGAAGCAAACTTTGTCAATACTTCGGCACTATCAAGTTGGGGATCCATAGAAAAACCAACTAGACGGAATCTTTTCTCCTCCGTAAAAGCATTCCTGATTTTTTGAATTCTTTTGCACACTGCTAGTGCCTCATTCTCATCACCAGCATAAAAGTATCCTACCAAGTACAGCACATTATCCTTATCGAAGAGCTCGACTTGCTTGCCCATATGACCGTCCGATCTGAAACGATCCACTGGACGAAGCATTGGAGGCTTACCCTCTACGAACTGCCGTTGCACTGTCTTTAACCAACTATAATACACCACAATACCTGATAGCATTATTGCGATTAGGATGCAGACCGTCTTAGTAGTAGAATTCATTAAATGCTTAACTAATTTTTGTCGTTTGGGCTTATGCGATGAATTATTTTATATTCTTAATAGTACGAATTTAAGATTCCTTGAGATTTATTAAATCTATGAATCCCATCCTATAAACAATAAAATTAGAGACACTGGTAAAAAAAGAAGCGTGTAGAGAAATAATCTCCTCGCATCCTCTCTGCGTCTAGTCTTACTAAAATTAATAGAATATTTAACCATCACTGCGGCAGCAAGAACCAGCCCGACAATTGCGAATACGTTAACGAATCCATAAAACAAAGGGAATAGCATTAGAATCAACAATAGCACACTAAAGATGATTGCTAACAAAGAGGTCCTCTTCCCGCTCTCGTCACCATTAGACCACATTACAAATCCAGCATCTTCATATTCTTTCCGATACATCCAGTTGATGGCTATGAAATGCGGTAATTGCCATAAAAACAAAAGACCAAACAGGAACCATGGCTGCACAAATAAAATCTTCCCACCAGCGGCTGTCCACCCGATCAATGGAGGCAAGGCTCCGGAAACTGCTCCCACTAAGGTATTGGATCCGGTCCGCCGTTTCATAGGGGTATAGATAAACATGTAAGTAAATAAGGTCGCTGCGGCAAAAGCTGATGCCTGCGAATTTACCATGACTCCCAAATGTATAATTCCACAAGCTGCTAACATCCAACCAATGATGAATGCTACAGACGGTTTAATTTTTTTAGAAGGAAGAGGTCTGGATGCTGTCCTTTCCATCTTTGCATCAATATCAATTTCCATTAATTGATTAAAAACTGAAGCAGCAGCAGCGGCAAAAGTACTACCTATTACAGTATGAAAAAGTTTCCACCACTCCATGGAATATCCATATGATTTCAATGCAAGTAAGTACCCGAAAACAGTAGTTATAATGACAAGTAAACTTAGCCTTGCTTTAGTAAGTAAGAGGAAATCTTGCCTCGTGAAATTGAGGCTATCATCTGTCGATGATTCAGGTGTATTGCTTAGTTCCAAAATTATATTCTTAAGTAGAATAAGCTTTAAAGTTACTTAGTCCAATGTTCCTGACAGTATTAGCTAAGCACACATCACTATTAGCACTTACAAATCAGAAGAAATTAATTGATCAATTCAATGAATTGATAATGTTGACTACGATTTAGCTTTTTCCTCGTCACTGGAGTCTGCAGAAGATTTTTCTGGGCTTGGGGAAGGAGTATTCTCCTTGTACCAAGCATCAAAGTCTTTTTGTGTTTTGACTTCCATGTATCCTACCATACCTGAATGGCCTGCTCCACAGAGTTGCCCACAGACTGTCTCCCACCTGCCGGTCTTAATTGGCTTGAACCACATGTCTGCTATACTTCCTGGAATTGCATCTTGGGCCATTCGCATCGGATGCAAGGCTAAATTATGGATCACATCTTTCGAAGATACTGTGACAATGCATTCTCTGTCCTTTGCCAAGACCAGTTCAGTATAGAGAAAATCATCTTTGCCGTTTGGATCCTCAGGATCACGTCCGAGTGGATTATCCCCACTAATTAGTTCTGGCTTTGTCATTCCAAACGTACCATCTGGACCTGGGTAATGCATAGTCCACTTGAACTGCTCTCCAACGGCCTTGACCTTAATTACATCTGGACCAGTAGGAAATTCCGCACTCCTCACTGCCCATAGAGGAAAAGCAAAACCAAGTAAAAGGATTGCCTCAATGGCAACGACTGCAACCTCAACGTGCGTTGAGGCATGACCCTTGACTCCGGCATGACTCGCTTTCGGGTTTCTCTTCTGTCTGAATCGAACTAGGCAATAAACGAAGAATATAGACCACCCAATCAGAAGAACAGCAACTAACCAGTGCACCATCTCTAGCATATGATCGACCATGCTGCCATGTTCGGAAGCCAACTCTGGAAGACCGATGAGTTCGTTAATCAATCCTAAGATATTCATTTTTATATATTTAATTTAAATATTTTATCGCCTCTCCACTGCCTTACGTTCGCACTTGGATAGGTATCTCATAAATTTAAAGACACCACCAAAAACACCAAGCAGAATAATCAGCATGAATAGAATAGCCATCCCAGCCGCATCAGTTGCCGCTTCGCCCTTACTGCTCATGCAGGTGGCACAGGATAAGATTGGGTAAATGAAAGCGTTCATATTATTATTTAAAGCGATTCTGTAATCTCAAAATATTTAATTTTTTTGCGGTAAAACCAAACGCCATAAATAGAGGTAATCAAACCAAGCACAATACTGATTATTCCACATAAATATTTAAATTTCATTAAATCACCTGCAAAACCATTGGTTAGTTGAAAATTTCCAAAGAAGCACCATGCACCAAATCCAACCAAACAAAGAGTTGATAGTGTGATGAATAAAATATGGAATTTCTTAAGAGACATTTCAGTATGATCTGCTGGAAGGTGCAATGATTGGGTCGTATAGGGCAAGAAGCGTGAGAAACATCAGGCCTATTGCAAAGAAGACCGTGTATATTAAGACCTTATAAATTAGAGACTTTTCATCAGATAGGTGCATGAAAATGAATGCCACAAGTCCTGCCTTCACCGTTGCTATACCTAGGCCAATAGTAATACTTGGCGTCATCCATGCCACTACCACAGTCAGGACGGTACAACCAAGAAGTATCCAGCCTATGAGCCAGTATTTCTTCATGTCCTTTAGAATTTGTTCAGGTGTATCTGCCATCTTTGTATCAATATAATTTTTATTAGTCGCGACTTCAGTCATTTACATGAGATAAAGAATTGGGAAAAGGAATATCCAAACAAGATCCACAAAGTGCCAAAAGAGTCCACCAACCTCTACCCTGTTCGCCATGTGTTCAGGATCCTTATCAAATAACTTCTTACCGAAAACGGCAAAGTATAATAATACTAGCGCTCCCAACAATACGTGCAGACCATGCAAGCCAGTGAGCGTGAAATAGATTGCATAATAAGTGTTCCACTTCGGAGTAAAATTAGAATACAGCTTAACGTCATCCCATGGCACCAAAATTGGAGCATGACTGTCAAGCACTTCGCCGTCCTCATCCTTCCACTTCAGTACTGAGTGATTAAGTGTTTTCCCAAATTCAGCCTCTTTATCCTTCGCTTTGGCTTTTGCTAATACATCTTCCCTAAGTCCAAGAAAAATCTTTTTGGCCTTTTCAGCTTCGTTCTGGGGATCGTGCGGAGCACTATCATCCTTAGCCTTCTGCTCCACTTCATTATAACCAATGGCCGCATGATCCTTATCACCTTCACTGGATCCATCCTCTGATTGGCTTTTCAGTGGAGATTCCCGTCCTAGATACTTCCATACCAAAGAACTGGTCTCAGGATTTTCAGAATCAGTGGCACGCAAATCAATACGATCAATGGCCTCAAGATAAAGACCCGGCGTGAGTTTGGAAATCGTTCCTTTGAGCGATGTCTGGTCCCTGAACTTCACAGAATCAGGAAAGGATTTGCGCAGTTTTTTCCTATTAATTTGAATCAAAAACTCTTTCTCAGCAACGAACGATAGCTGCTTAACTCCCATCGCGGGTAACCAGCGAATAATATTATAATCTAGGGCTGATTTCTGCTCTTTTGAAATCGGTTGACCGAGTCGCTGCCGGGCCATCGCTTTGGCTTTTAGCGAACGCATTAAATCATTTTCAGCAAGATGTTCTTTCCGAAGATCATCGTTCCTTCGATCCTCAATATTTCTCACCTCACGTTCACTCAGCTCGATCGGATCTCCGAGGACTGGTTTTCCTTCAGCATCCGTAGAAAGTATTTCTCGAAATTTGGGCTTCTCACCGTGAACGTACTTAAGGAATTCACCATTAAAACGAGCAACGTCAATAGTCACTTCTTTGATTCCCTCGTACCGGATAGTATCATCGATGCCATGTCCCTCGACAATCGAGTTGTCCGACAATTTAATACCATAGTGCTTAAATTTAGCCGCATACTCAAACCCCTTATTCACAAGAAAGATCGCTGCACACAAAACAACAAGAATCATCCAGAATCGGAATTTCTCGAAATTCTTCAACTTTAATTGGAGCCATGCAACAACGACAAAGACTGAAGACAAAATCAAAATGAGTGTGTTCACAAAACCGAAACCCACACTCAAAACACCCTCTGGCCAGAAATAGTCAGCTTCACCATTTGCTCCTAAACGGAGAAAAAGATATGCAGAAAAAAGACCACCAAACAGCATTACCTCAGATGCAAGGAAGAGCCAAATGCCAACCTTTGCGTTCCAGAGCCCTGTATCGGGTCTAGGTTTAACTTCGTAAGGAATTTCCATATTATGCTTTTGCTGAAGTTAATTGATTAGAATTTTACTCAGAACCCTCCGACTCGGCCATTGGATCTTCTTCTCCTAAAATTATCCCGTCAGGCCCTCTTTCAAACTGCGGGCTGTAATCTTTCTCATGACCAGGTACACTATATTCGTACGGGCCACGGTATGCAATAGGCTCGCTAAGGAAGTTACCATGCCCAGGCTTATTCGGCGCTAACCACTCAATTGTAGTTGCTTTCCAGGGGTTGTCAGACTCAGCTTTTTTCCCTTTGAATATGCTATATATAAAATTAAATATGAATGGAAATTGTCCTATGAGCAAAATCCACACTGAAAAAGTCATCACATGATTTAAATCAATCATTTCAATTGTTTTTCCTGATTCGATGCCCGGAACATTACTTAAAAGCTTGGCAAAGATAGAATCCTTTTCAAAAAGAACCTGTCCAGCGATCTGCTCATAATTAAGACCTCCGTCGTACCAGCGCCGATGAAATCCACTCATTCCTTGAATCATCATTGGAAGAAAAATTCCATTCATCGCAACTAGAGATGGCCAAAAGTGCATATGTCCCAGCTTGGAATTCATCATTCTTCCAGTCGCTTTGGGGAACCAATGATATATTCCAGCGAAGAGGCCGAATATCGTTCCCGGCGCGACGATATAATGGAAATGTCCAATGACATAATATGTGTCGTGCAAATGGAGATCTATAAAATTAAATGCGAGTGGTAGACCAGTCAGGCCACCGAATCCGAACATCGGAAGAAAGGCCAGAGCCCAAAGCATCGGCACAGTGAATCGAATCGAACCTCCCCAGAGTGATATGAAGAGACACGTGAGTAAAATCACTGAAGGTATCGAAATTATAACAGTTGTTGCTTGGAAAAAAGTTGAGACAACGTTCCCCATTCCCGTCAAATACATGTGGTGAGCCCATACAATAAATGCAAGAAAGCCGAGCACCATTACAGCATAAACCATTGATTTGTATCCCCACATTGGCTTTCTGATATTTGCAGGTATAATTTCGCCTACAATAGCTATCGCGGGTAAAATTAGAACGTAAACCTCGGGATGAGCTAAGAACCAGAAAAGGTGCTGATAGAGAAGAGGAGATCCTCCTCCCGCAACATCCAAAAGCCCAGCATCCACACTGCCAGCTCCTGTAAAATTGAGGCCCGTCGGTATAAAGAAACTGGCTCCTACTAATCGGTCCATGAGTTGCATTAGAGCAGCAACCTCTAATGGTGGGAACGCAAGAAGAAGAAGGAATCCCGTGACTAACATCGCCCATACGAAAAACGGCAGTCGCATCCATGTCATTCCACGACACCTTAAATTAATAATAGTCGTTATAAAATTCACTGCACCGAGAAGTGAAGATGAGATAAGAAGGATCATCCCAATGAGCCAGAAAGTCTGTCCCGTGTACCAAAGATTAGGTTCGTCAAGCTGGGCCGTGGTCGCAATTGGTGAGTACATTGTCCAACCCGCCTCAGCCGCTCCTGAAGGGATAAAGAAGCTAGCAAACATCGTCACTCCACCCAAGAAGTAGAACCAGTAACTCGCCATATTAAGACGCGGAAATGCCATGTCAGGTGCTCCTATTTGCAGTGGAGTAACAAAATTACCAAATGCGCCGAATGCCAAAGGTACAATGCCCAGAAAGACCATGATTGTTCCATGCATCGCACCAAACATATTATAGAGGTCCCCAGTGACTCTTCCTTCATCATTGAGCCAAGCGTCATTCAAAAACGCAGCCAATATTCCAGGTAATGGCTTTTCAGGGCTGGCAATGCTCCAGCGCATTACCATCATTAAATAAAATCCAATGAAAAGAAAAATCAGCGCCGTGATTCCGTACTGATAACCAATGATCTTATGGTCCGTCGAAAAAAGGTATTTCTTTATGAACGGGAGATCATGGTGATGATCGTCATGATCATGCTCGTTTGCGGATTCTGCTGTTGATGTTCCTGACCCCATTGTTCTCGGATATTAAAGTTGTATGAATTTATGCGGTTTTAGAATTTATTTGTTCATTTCCCATCTGCCCTGAATGAATTTGTGCAGATTCCCCTCCATTTTCAGGTTCAGCTTCAACTTCAGGCTCTTCCGGACTAACCCAGTCGGGCTGATCTCCTTGGAGCATTGTCTCTGCAGGCGATAGTTCCCCTGCAGTGTATTGAGTTGGGCGATCACCAAATTTCTGGCGTGCACTTTCTACCATTTCCTTGGTAACGACTGTCTCACTAATATTACCAAACTTAGATCTCACATAGGTCATGACTTGAGCTATCTGCTTATCGTTTAATGCGCCTTTTTGCGCTTGCATTTCTTGTCCCCCATAAGAAACACCTTTGACCGTTATCGGGCCTCGTATTCCATTTAATACTATTTGAGCAAAACGCTCAGTGCCGTTTGTTATCCACTCGGATTCTAAGAGAGGCGGGATCTGTCCCTGCCCAGCGCCAGTGGCTTGATGGCAACCATTGCATACGGCTTTGTAAACAGCTTCACCACCATTTACGTATTTTTCAAATTCGCTCAGTTCTGGAGCTTTACCAGAAAGACCAGCAGGCACGCCCGGCTCGTAGCCGCTCTTACTATTGTTAGCAAATTCAAAACCTCCACTATTTGCTCCAACGTACGTTCCTCCTACAATTAAAATAATCCCACAAATGATGAGGAGCCATACTGGGAAAGGTTCTGTCCCTTGTTGAGGTTTCGAATTTTCCTCAGTTTGATTATTTGCAATAGAAGCACTGTCTCGAACACTTTTTTTGTGATCGTAGTCTCGATTTTCTTGTTGCTCACTCATTGGATCAATACTTCCTGCTACTTAGCTTTAACGTCACTTTTATTATTTTCAGATTTATCTTCTGAAAGATTAGAAAATGGATCGTCCTTTTTAAGAGTCATTAAATATCCTACCAACGCTTCCGCTCTTTCAGTAGGAACGATTTCATATTCACCGACTTCATCATCTTCAAGCTCTGCGTTTGTCAATGCACTATCGGATTTTTGCCCTTTAATTTTTCTTTTATCATAAAGATGCCTAAACGATGGCATCATTGAAAAGCTTCTCTTAGACTGAGGGTTAAATAGGTGCTCATGATGCCACTGCTCATCGTGACGATACCCTACATTACTAAGGTCTGGACCAATTCTTTGAACACCGAGATACGCAAATTGTTCACCATCATAATCCCCTGAACGAGTCTCTCTTATCCTGATAGGTAATTCTACAGTCCCTTCTTTTCCAAAATCAGGCCTCCATGATTCATATCCCATGTAAGTCGGACGAATCATTTGTGTATGGCAATGAGCACAACCTTCCTGAGCATAAATAATTTGACCCTGTTTGAAAATATTGGGTTTGCCGGCAGGATAAGTGTATAACTTTCCGGTTTCATCATCAGTCCACTCGACTGGTTTCGCCTTCATTTTATTATACGGAATAACAATTAAGCAAAGCCATGGCACGAAAAACGTTGCCGTTATGCCCAAAATAAATGGTCGTAGTGAATTCATTACCTATTAGTCGATTAACCTGAGCTTTCCTGATGGCCAACAAATTTAGAAACTATCTCACGGCGACCGGATCGTAAGAGGATCGAAATTAAATTTAAAAGAAAACCCAAAGTAGAAAATACAATAAATCCCCAAGCAACAGATGCACCAATTGCATAGGGCCTTCCTGCAGCAATTGCATTTTCTAATGGTGCATCAAATTTTGCATATGCGCTGGATTGCCATACTCCACCAAAATAATTCATAATTAGAAGAGTACCCATCGCATAAATAGAAATAATGAAGTGAGAATTTATCTTTTTCAAACTTGGCCATTCACTTCCTGTTAGACGAGGAATTATAAAATAAATGGCGCCAAACATGATCATCGAAAAGAATCCAAAAACAGCAAGTATCTGCGTTCCAATCGACGTGAGACTGAGCTGAGTGAACTTTCCTACTACGAGGAAAGAGCTTAATGCTGAAAAAATACAATAGATAACAAAGAATGAAATTCCTGCGACTGTAAAACGTAGGGCCGGACTCGAATTGAGTGCTGATTGATTTCCCCGTAACGTCATGAGTTGGTTAATAGTCACTATGAGGACAGGAATCAGCATAAATATGACCGCTGCGCCTGAAACCGCTGGCATCCAAGCTGGCAATGGACCTCCCATGAACTTTTGTATTCCTGTCCAACCCCCAAACACAGCCAGTCCCCAGAAACCGTAGTAGCCTAACTGAGCCGAATGCACGGGACGTCCAATAATTTTTGGAATAATGTAATAGGCGCTGGCAAGTCCAATAGGAGCAAAAAATAAATAAATCATGCTTCCCATGAACCAGGCATTAGTTGCCGCTTTTGCCACGGCTGATCCTGGAAAAATATGGATAAAAAGATTAGCAGTTATAAAAATCCAAGGAAACCAAAAACATGCTCCAAGGATATACCAAACCGATATATATACTTCTTTGTCCTGCCTACGATGAAACATTGTGATAAGCCAAATCACAACCAGTGAAAAGGCTCCACAAAGTATAGGCCAAACTGCCTTCGGAAAAGCCAGCCATTCGATTGAAGTTCCATGGCCTGTTAAAATTCCCAGAACACCGATTAATACACCCAGATTCCAAAAGTGCCCCGCAACTATTAGCGTTATTGGATTCTTAACTTCTGCACTACAGAGTCTGGCCATTAACCAAATACCTACACCGATCCCAGCCTGAATCGCCCATCCATAAATCAATGCTCCCATGAATGCGGGATTAGAGCGACCGTAATTCAAAAAATATAAGGAAGAGTGATCAAGGAAACCTGGAGAATGCAATTTCATTTGCTGCACAAAACCAAGGACCACAGCCACAACTAACCAAACAGCGGCGCTCGTTATGAAGAATAGAACAGGAAACCGAACTGACCTGTCTATGGCCGTTCGGTGCTGTATATCTTCTTGAGCTACGTTATCTTGTGGCATTTGGATAAATTTAATTAGCGCTGATTATCGTTATTTAGTTACTTTGAGTATTCCATTCATTAATCTCCAATGACCCGGAAAAGTACAAATGTACGGATAGTCTCCAGGCTCATCCGGCAAAGTGAACTCAATGACTTCAGACTGCGCAGGATTCACGAGTTTAGTGCTAGCAATGACATCATCCGATTCGGGTACGTATTGTTTCTTTAAAGCTTCAGGATCCGTGAGCATAGCATCAGCTAACGCTCCGACAGCATCCTTCTTTCCAATCCTTGTCAAAACAAAATTATGTTGAAGGACGTCTGGATTCTCAAATGTTAGTATTACTTTAGAACCAGCCTTAACGCTAAGGTCAGCATTTTCAAATTTCATTGTGCCAGGTGGATTCCCTACTGCCTTAAGGGTCAACTTGACCGGAGCCTCCTCTTTGGGTTTGTCTTCAGTAGGCTCAACTACTTTAGGAGCATTGGCGGCCTGTTTAGCTGCCAGTTCTTCCATCCATTTATTATGTGCCTCCGTCCCAGGTACTGGTTTTTTTGTCACCTTCGGTTTTTGAGTTGAAGAATCATTGGCAAATTTTTCGAGATCTGAATCGTTAGGAATAATGGCTCCTTCCTGAGCTTTGTCACTAGCCATCACTTTGGCAATTCTATCCTCACTCTGTTTGGCATAATTGGAATCATTATCAGCACCACTCACTTTGAAGCCGATCCAAGCCACTAGGCCAAAAGCTACAAATGCCATCAATCCTAAAAGGAAGACGCCTAATCGCTGGAGGGGTGAACTGTCTACGGTGTTACTCAATTTAATACATTTAGTTATTAGTTAACGAGTCTAGTTGATTCAAGTAGTCTCGGATCTCTTGGCGGATAAATACTATACTTTCCTATGGATCTTAGAAAGATCCATACCATGCAACTTCCGACTGCTATGAAAGCAAGCGCATCAATAAGAATTCCATAAGGGATCATGAGTTTTTCACCTCCCGTAATGGAAGGACCTCTCTCGGGCATAATGATCCAGTAAATATCGATGAGATGCACTAAGAGGACCCAGCAAGATGCCGCGCAAATTTGCCTCATATCTTTTTTGGCCTGTTGACGAAGAAGAAAAATAAACGGAATTATAAAATGGCCAAAAACTAGGAAAATACTGACGTAATGCCATCCCTCAGTATTGCGGAGAATGTAAAATTTAGTTTCCTCAGTGATTTTTGCATACCAATACAGGAAGAACTGGCTAAATGAGATATAAGCCCAGAACACAGTGAAGGCGAACATCAATTTACCCATAATATGGTAGTGCTCGATTGAAACGACTTTATTCAGAGAGCCTTTGCTTCGCAGAAATGTGACTGTGAGAATGATCACTGCCATCGAACTTAGGGCTGATCCAGCAAAAATATATACACCCCACATGGTGGAAAACCAAGTCCAGTCTAATCCCATCAATAGGTCAAAGGCCATGAACGTTGAACAGATTGCAAAAACTGGCACGAAACCAGCACTGAATCTTCTGGCCAAAAACGTATACTTGATGTCGCCGGTACTGTCCTGACTCAAGGACCAATGACGCATCAGCCATGCGATGCCAGAAAGTGAAACTGCGTAAGCGAAAAACCTAAAAAGGAAAAAGCCCATGGTCAGGTATGGCGCTTTATTTTTTAGCAAGTACTCAGGCTCTTGACCGTTAGCTTCGGCTACTCGTAATAATTCCATCCACTCGTAAAGAGCTTCTCGCGGTTCTTGAAGAATGAGTATTGGTATAAAAAAGATAAAGGAGAACGGCAACATATTTGCCAAATGCTCCATGACTCTTCTCACTGCAATTCCCCAACCAGAATTGGATACATGATGTAAGAGAACCCAAAAAAGTCCACCCACAGCGATAGTGAAAAAATAGTAGCAAGCAAAGAGCCATGAATAGGAAAATGACTCCCTCAATGGTCCACTGCCTAGGAATAAAATAATTAAACTTATGGCCAAAGTAATAGCTCCAATCAGACCCGCGACCTTGATGACCTTTGAGAACTTCGAGACATCAACCCTTTCCCCTTCAAGAGGAAGGTCGGTCAGTGTTACTCCATGATCGGACATTTCTAATTCTTTGTTGATTAAGTTTATTCAGTTGAAGTCGTTTGACTTTCTGCGGGCTCCTTGCCCTGCTGTTTTTCCGCATTAATTTTTGCATTCTGCAACGCCCTCATATATGCAATGATTGCCCACCTGTCCTTGGCTGGAATAGCTCCACCGTAGGGACCCATTAGTCCTCTTCCGATGGTAATAATCTCGAATATTTCTCCATCAGGACGGTATTCTGGATTTGACGGGTCAGAGAACTTAGCGTCATGAAGATTGGCTATTGGAATCTGGCCCCCGTTGGGACCAAAAGACCGGACTCGGCCATTCCCATTACCTGAATCGGCATGGCAAATCGCACAATATATTCCATACCTTTGCTTCCCTCGGATGAGAAAATCTTTATCCATTTCAATCTCCTCAGGCAAACCATCACCATAATAATCTCCTATCTGGCCAGAGTTAAAATAATTACCTTTCAGAGAAAATCCATCAACGATCGCGTCCCCCACATTCGCAGCAACTTCGGGAACACTGAACCCAACTGGTACAGTTCCGTTGACAGGTTTACGAGATCCAACTCCATCCGCAAAGAAGTCTGAACGGCTCTGAGCATTCACCCTGTCCTGACGATCCATGTCAGGAAAAATCTCAACTGGCGTCTCATTAAACTTATGACCCCGCAAGCCGAACATGCCCAAAATGAGCACTCCGCCAAGAATTGTTGCGAGGAAAATATAACGCATAAATTTAAATATCGTCTTCTATTAGTTCTATGCTCTTGCCTCCAATGTCCTTGAGCATTTTAAGGGTTTCATCTTTTGAGAATTGTGGGTCACGCGCCTCAATACATAAAAAGAAAGCATCATCTGAAAAGCGCCCAAATTGCTCACTCTCAAAGAGTGGATGATTCCATCTTGGTAGTCTGTTCAGTATCATACTCCCAAAGAGCGCAGTAAAAGCAGAGAATAAAACGGTCAATTCAAACATCACAGGAAAGAACGCAGGCAAAGTACCTATATTGGCTGGCTTGTCCTGAACGAACGTCGGATAAATTAAAACCTGAGTAACGAACTGCAATAAGAACGCTGTTAGAGTACCAGTCGCACCTCCAATGAATACGAACCATGAGAGTGATGATTTTTTGAGTCCCATAGCACCATCAAGACCATGAATAGGAAATGGAGAGTGAACATCCCAATCCTTGAATCCGGCATCACGAACCTTCTCTGCGGCGTGATAAACATCACGCGCAGTTTCAAACTCGGCTATGTAGCCATGAACTCTCTTTAATGTACTCAATACGTTGATCTAAGTTTTTCTCCTTTTAGTGGTTTTCTTAGTGGCTTTCTTGGCTGCTTTCTTAGTAGTTTTCTTGGCAGCTTTCTTAGTGGTTTTCTTGGCTGCTTTCTTAGTGGTTTTCTTGGCTTCTTTCTTCACGTTCTTGTGAGACAACTCTTTACCTTCTGCGTCATGAGTAAATGTCTCAGGAGGTAAATAGTGAGGATCACTTTCAGGGAGAACTCCCTTCACTTCTGAAATCGCAATGACTGGCAAGAAGCGGAGAAAAAGAAGGAAGAGGCCGAGGAAAAGACCAAAAGTTCCTACAAAAGTCCAAATTTCAATATTACTCGGATGATAAAAGTCCCATGCTCCTGGCAAAAAGTCCTGCGCAATTGAAGTCACGATAATAACGAACCTTTCAAACCACATGCCTGCATTCACACACATGCATACCGCCATAACAATCCATAGATTGTGTCGACAATATTTGAACCAGAACACTTGTGGCGAAATAACATTACAGAAGAACATGGCATAATATGCCCACCAGTAATATCCACTCGTACGGTTCTCAAACGCTGCGATCTCATATTTATTGCCTCCATACCAAGCGATAAATAACTCCATTATATAGGCGTAGCCGACTATCGTTCCAGTGAGGAGGATAATCTTAGCCATATTATCTATGTGCTTGTGTGTAATTAGATCTTGAAGACCATAAATTTTACGCGCGGGAATCATCAATGTAAGTACCATTGCGAAACCACCAAAGATCGCTCCAGCGACAAAGTACGGTGGAAATATAGTCGTATGCCAGCCCGGCACGATAGATGTCGCAAAATCAAACGACACGACTGAGTGCACGGATAGGACTAGGGGCGTTGATAAGGCAGCGAGTAGAAGATATGCCATCTCATAGTGACGCCAGTGCCGGTTCGCTCCTCGCCAACCAAGGGCAAAGAATCCGTAGGCTATTTTACTAATGCCTTTCTTTGCCCGGTCCCGCAAAGTGGCAAGGTCCGGAATAAGACCAACGTACCAAAAAATTACCGATACTGTAAAGTATGTCGAGACAGCAAACACGTCCCAGAGCAGTGGAGATTTAAAGTTTTGCCATATGCCATTCGCATTGGGAACAGGAGCGAGGAACCAAACCATCCAGAAACGTCCGACGTGAAGTGCAGGGAAAATACCCGCACAGATCACCGCAAAGAGAGTCATGGCCTCAGCGGCGCGGTTCACTGAAGTTCTCCATTTTTGTCGAGTCAAAAACAGAATAGCTGAAATCAATGTTCCAGCATGACCGATACCGATCCAAAAAACGAAGTTT
>MDSV01129489.1_pt1 | contig 16710 bp, 14 predicted proteins | sample 810851 | NCBI WGS metagenome assembly MDSV01 (sample SAMN05326640, study PRJNA326480) | marine metagenome | isolation source: seawater | place: Atlantic Ocean: North East | collected 2012 | reverse complement strand
GACTGAGCTAAGCGCCCTAAGTAAATCTATTATATTCTTAATAACAAATTTAATTAACAAATATTTGTATTAATTGTCAGTCACTTCCTCGTGGTATTCACCGTCGACATTAACTTCCCATGGGTCAAACTCTCCATGGCCCAAAAGTGTTCTAGCTGCGTACAAACCTGTAGCCATAGCATGGTCTTGATTGTTATATTTAAACATTCCTGACCTACCAATAGCCGAAAGACTATTCTGTTTTATTAACCAATTTCTAATAGTTGTAATTTTTTCCTGATAACCGGTTTTGATTACAGGATAAGCTTTTCTATTTCTAGTTAAATCAGCATGAATAATTTCATAATCATCATCAAATATTTTCTTTAATTCGGAAATTGCATAATTAATTATCTCATCATTATTATTGTTCCAAATATCATCATCCTCATAGCAGAAATATTCTAACGTAAGAGGAAAAGTTCCTTCAGGACTCATTTCTTGTGAAAAATTTGAAAAGTCTGCAATTCTTGCTAAATCTAAATCCGGAGAGTGAATATAAATCCAGTTATCATCAAAAAGTTTTTTATTAATTGTCAAATGTACACTTATATGATTTCGGTAATTTAATTGATTGGCAGCATCAATGACTTCGTCAGGTACATTTGAATCAAATATTTTTATAAATTCTAAAAGTGGATTACTAAATAAAATATTATGAGATTTTAATTCATGAATTTTACCATTTTCGTCTTTATAACTAACTATATAGATTTCATTATCTTCTTTTATCTGAAATACATTGGCTTCTTTTTTTACTTCAATATCTTTATTTATTAAATAATTCTCAAACTTTTCCCACAACATACCCGCACCCATCTTTGGATAGTAGAACTGATCAATTAATGTTTTTGGTCTTTTTTTACTATTTGGAAAAAGTGCAAACCAAATAGCCGTTGATAAGCTTAGACCCTTAATTCTTTGAGCTGCCCAATCTTTACCTATATCCTTACAATCTATACCCCATACTTTTTCGGTATAGTTTTTAAAAAAGTTTTTATATAATTTTTTACCAAACTTATCAATTACCCAATCCTCGAAGTTTTCTATTTTTGATAATTCTAGGTAGCTTCTAATTCTGGCAAAAATATAGGAAAAACCTAATGTTATTGACTCTATCAGTCCCAATCCAAATAGAGCATTTATAGGGGTTAATGGGTAATCAAAATATTTTCCATCGAATAGTATTCTTGTCTTCCTATTTACTAAAATTGCATCATCACCAAGCATTTTTAAAAAAAGTTTATTTACTTCTTCATTTTTAGTAAAAAATCTATGTGGACCTATGTCGTATTTATATTCGCCAAATACCTTTGTCTCAGCTAAACCGCCAACTTGGTTTTTTTTCTCAAGAACTATTATATTTTTTTTTGATTTAGACAGCTCATAAGCTGCCGTAAGTCCTGCTGGACCAGCTCCTATAATAATTGCATCATATGTCACTTTACAATTTTACTTTAAAAAACATATAACATGGGGTTTCAAATTCTAATTTATAATTAACAAGGTGAAAAAATATGAAAGCTGATGTATCAGATAAAATCAATAAAATTTTTCAAATATTTATTATATTAATAATTTTAATCTATACATTGGTGAATCTAGTTTCATACATAAACTTTGCAAATAAATTCGATAGCATTGATGAAGTTGAAACATGCTCCTCTTTCTTTCCAGGGGTAAACGAAACTAGATTTGAAAATAAAAATGATGTTTCTGTTAAAAAAACTGATATATATGTTTTCCCAGAAATAGAAAATATATATTGCCTAGGAAAAATAGTTAATTTTGAAAAAAGCCCAGATGAAGTTTTTTTCACTGTAGGTTCTAATACTAAGTTTATAAATTTTGTGATTTTTTTATCAATGGTTAGCATTTTTATTCTCTACTATTTCTTTTTTAATAAAGTAAATTATAAATTTCTTAATGTTGGGCTTACTTTATTTTTTACAATAAATTTTTATCATTCACTAAATTCTATTTCATATTTCCTAATAATCTTTCCTAGTCTCATTTTTTATTATTTAGTAAATAATAAAAAACAAAATAAAAAAGAAAAATACGAACTAAATTCAAGAGTAAAATTTAAACATATTGGTGTTTTAATGACACTTTTTGTTATTATTCAAGCTTCCTCTCATAATTTTGAAACTCTTGATTGGGACATTAATTCATTTATAGTTTCAGCAATGGATATCGGTAGGGGTAATCTTCCGCTTGAAAATCAATTTGAAAGTAAACAACCTCTGTTATTCATTATTTACTTTTTATTTACAAAATTAAGCTTTGGAAATTTAATAGTAATAAAACTATTAAATGACCTGATGCTATTTTTAAATTGCATACTTATATATAAAATTATCGGAACAAATAAAAATAATAAAAATAATTTAGATGCGTTCGTTGCTTCTTTAATTTTTGTACTATTTACAAGTAATTATTGGTACCATCCCGGCTATTCAGAAATATTTTCGATATTCTTTATAGCATCAAGCTATTTATTAATTGTAAAACCGAATATAACCAAGTTAAATCTTTTCATATCTGGAGTATTATTTTCTTTTTCAACAATGGTTAATATCGGGAGCATACTTTTCATTTTCCCATTATTGATAAGTATTTATTCAAGGCAAAAAAAGAAATTAAAAAATCTAGTATTTTATATTTATGGTTTTGCTTTTTCACACTTTTTTCTTTTCTTAATTTATTTATTTTCTGGTTTATTAAATACTTATTTAATTTCATTTATAAAAATACCTCTGTCTTATGCGAATAGTGAATTTAATCTTTTAAATGAAATTCAAGTATTTAGTGAAAGCTTTTTGAATTATAACTTGTTGATTTTTATTATTTTAATACTCTGTTTTTCGATAACAATATCTAGGGTAATTTCAAACTATTTAATTGAAAGAAAAATATTCATTAACTCTGACTTAGAGTTGTTGTTATTTTTAATAACTTCATTCATTTTTTACTATTCAGCAGGCAAGGGTTACTATCATCATCTTCTATTTGCTTTGTTCTTTCTTTCCTTTGGAGCCAAAGAAATACCTACTAAAAAATTTAAAATTGTAATTTACTTTATTTTATTTATTTCGTCAGTACAGGTTGTCTTAAACTTTCTCCCTCATTCAACCAATAATTTAAGAAACTTAAATAACATTGAAAATAATTACCCGGTTAAAGAAGTTTCTAAAAATTTATCTAAATATCTAGATAAAGAAGATAGGGTTTTTTCTACAAATAATATACTAATTTTATATTATCTTAATAAACCAAACTCATCATATATCGTACATCCATCTCTTTATGAGTACGAAGAAATTACAAAAGTATTAACTGAAAATAATAAAATAAATAAAGATGAAATTAGCTATCAATTGTCTCTTAAACCAAAACTAATAGAAGGACTGGATTCACATTTAATATCTAATGAATATAAAGAAATTCGTTTTCAAAATATTAGGAAAGAATTAATAAATTATTGGGAAAAAGAAAATCAAATATTAATTCACTTTAAAGACAGTTAATATTTTCAATCGTTCAATAAAGAAAAGCAGGTAAACTAATTTAATTCAGAATACCGGCAACTAGTCCTGTACATTCTAATTAGTTATTCGATAAAATATATTGAGGAGGTCTTAAAAATGGGTTTTGTTGAAACAGAGTATGAATCAGTTGTTCCAATTAATGGAATTTGTCACGAGAACTTTCAAGAGGTTGCAGAAACTTTTGCAGAAAACTTCAACAAATATGGAGAGATAGGGTCATCTATTTGTGTTGTTGTAGATGGAGAAACAACAGTAGATCTTTGGGCAGGTTATAAAGATGAACAAAGAACAGATGATTGGGGTGAAAATACTCTTTCTGTTGCTTTTTCGAGTACAAAAGCTGCCCTTGCTCTTTGTGCACATATATTAATTGAGAGAGGTCAGCTTAATACAAAAGAAAAGGTAATAAAATATTGGCCTGAATACGGAAAAAAGGGTAAAGAAAAAACAACTGTAGAAATGATACTAAACCATTCAGCTGGTCTTCCTGCAATTAGAACTCAAGTTCAAGAAGGAGGTTTTCTAGATTGGGAATATATGGTTGAGCTACTAGAAAATGAAGAGCCTTTTTGGGTTCCTGGCGAAAAAACGGGTTACCACATGATGACAACCGGTTGGTTAATAGGAGAGCTTGTCAGAAGGGTTTCTGGAAAATCTTTAGGTCAATTTTTTAATGATGAGGTAAGTGATCCATATAATTTAGATTATTGGATTGGGCTTCCTAAGAGTGAGCATGAAAGAGTAGCGAAAATAACACCCTTTTTATCTAGTCCTGATGATAAGCCAAGTGGTTTTGCAACAGCATTCAGGACAGATCCAGCTTCAATCCAGAGGTTGTCTTTAACAAACACTGGAGGATATGACTACAACTCAAAAGAAACTTATAGGTCTCAATTAGGGGGTGTTGGAGGAATTACTAATGCTCGCTCATTAGCTAAAATGTTTGCTCCCCTTGCTCAAAATAATGAAGAGCTTCTATCAAAAAATTCTGTTAAAAGACTTAGTCAATCAAATATAAAATCAAAAATAGATAAAATGCTGCTTTTCCCTACAAATTTTTCTGAGGGGTTCATGTTGCTTATGGATAATCGAAATAATTTTGAAGGAGAAGGTGGGTCTTTTATTATTGGTAAAAATGCTTTTGGACATGTTGGCTTTGGAGGAAGTAGTGCTACTTTTGCTGATCCAGATTGTAAAATGTCATTTGGTTACTTAGTGAATAAATTAGGTGGAGAGTATTTAATTAACGAAAGAGGACAAAGCCTAATAAATGCTTCCTACAATTCTATAAAATAATATAATAAAATAATGAATTCTCATTCAACGTTAGCAAAATTTATCCATTGGACATTTACTTTCCTATATGCCTATGGAATATTTAAACAAGTAGGTGATTTAAATGAGCTAGAAGACCGATCGTTACTTAATTTTGAGATTTTATTTGCAACAATATTTCTGATTCTTGTTTTGTTGAGATATTTTTACATGAAAGATACACAAACTTTGATTGGTTCAAATTATGATGTACATAAGGGTCATCTTTTTATAGCAAAGACTGTGCATAGGCTTGTGTATTTCAGCTTAATTATGTTACCAACTACTGGCCTCTTGATTGCGGGCCTTTTTAATTTCGGCATGGGAGGCATAGAGATTGCTATCGCATTACATGAGTTTTCAGCATTTCTGAGTTACTTCGTAATTGCCCTTCACGTAGGAGCTTCTGTTTATTCAAGATTTAAAGGAGAAGGGATGTGGAATGCTATGGTTCCAGTTTGGAAAGAAACTGAAAGAAATAATTCGAGTTTTGTCTCAAAACTTGAAGCTATAGAAAATAAAGTATATGAAAAAGTAGAAGATAAATTTGTTAAGTAACTTTTTTATGAGCCTCTCTCTTAACAGTATGCACTGTATTATTATGTGACTAGGAGAACAAAAACCGGAATAAAAAATCTAAAATTCGGTTTTGGAATTAATTATTAGTAAATATGATTAAACTTTACGAACCAAAGATCTATAAAGAGGATATAGAACTAGTAAAGAAAACCCTGGAAGAGGGTTGGATTTCAGGAAACTCACCAATTGTTAAAGATTTTGAAAATAAATTAAAAGAATTTAACGATGTAGAGCACTGTCTTGTAACTTCAAGTGGAACAACAGCTCTCCACCTTGCTCTTTTGGGGTGTGGGCTTAAAAAAGATGATGAAGTGATAATGCCTACACTTTCATATATAGCGACTGCAAATGCTGTTAGCTACTTCGGAGGAAAGCCAATTTTTGTAGATGTAAATAAAAATGATTTTCAAATAAATATAGAAAAAATAGAAGAAAAAATAACTGAAAAAACTAAGGCTATTATGCCTGTTCATTTATATGGAGGTGTCCCAAATCTAGATAGCATTGAAGAAATAGCAAAGAAGTATGACTTAAAAATAATTCATGATAGTGCAGAAGCTTTAGGATCGTTATATAAAGATAAGCAATCTGCAAGCTTTCGAGATGTGGGAATCATAAGTTTTTTTCCAAATAAAGTAATAACAACTGGAGAGGGTGGAGCAATTCTTACAAATAATAAATCTATTTATGATCTTTCGTTAAAACTTAGATCTCAAGGTTTAGTAGAAAATACAGACTACATCCATGATGTGATCGGTTACAATTATAGAATTTCTGCATTGAGTGCTGCTTTAGGCTACAACCAAATAAATAAAGTATCATCCCATGTAAAAGTTAAAGCTAAGATATTTAATACATATAAGTCAGAATTAGAAAGTTATAATATTTCATTCCAATCCTCTGATAAAGAGGTCAGCCCTTCTTACTGGTTAACTGTTGCTTTATTCCCTGAAAAAATTGATATTGATGAAATACAAAAATTTCTTAAAAATGAAAAAATTGAAACTCGGAGAGTTTTTTATCCACTCCATCTTCAAACTCCTTATTTAGGAAATGAAGAGAAAAACTTTGAAATTTCTGAAGAAATATATAGGTCTGGTTTATGTTTGCCAACATATCCTGATTTAGCTGAAAATGATTTAAGTTATATTATTGAAAAAATACAAAAATTTGTTAGCTAATTTTCTTCTAAAATCCTTAATAAGATTTCACTAATTTTATTTTGAGAGTTTTTGTTAACATGCTTTCCCATTGGCAAATAAAGACCATCCGAACCTAATCTTTCACTCACTAAAAGTTTTCTAGTAGTTTTATATTCTTTAGGAAGAGCGGGCTGTAAATGTAGCGGCCAAAAAAAAGGCCTTGTCTCAATTCCATTATTTCTTAACTCGTTCATAACATAATCTCTGATATTTTCTCTTTTTAATAAAACTCCGTAAACCCAGTAATGATTTATTACTCCCTCATGTTCCATCAGAGGCAATTGAACAAGGTTTTCAGCTTTAGAAAGAAGTTCTGTGTAATAATTTCCTTGTTTTATTTTAAATTCAATAGTTTTATTGAGATTTTTTAATTGTGAAATTCCTAGAGAAGCCTGTAATCCACTTAATCGATAATTCCAATAAAAGTTATCATGTGAAAATCTTTTCTCATTATTAAAATCTAAATTTCTAATTTTTTGTGCATTATAATAAAATTCTTCTGAGTCTGTTAATACCATTCCTCCTTCACCAGTTGTTATGTGCTTATTAGCATAAAAACTAAAAACGGATATATCTCCATAAGAACCACAAGGTTTATTATCTATTTTTTGGCCATGTGCCTCAGCAGCATCTTCTATTAAGTAAATATTTTTTTCTTTACAAAATTCTTGAATTTTGTTTATTTCTGCTGCCAATCCATAAGTATGTACAACTAGTACAGCTTTAGTTTTCTCTGAAAAGTTAGATTTAACATCATCAAGAGTCATATTCCAGGTTTGTTCATTTACATCACAAAAAACTGGCTTTCCACCTGATCTTATAATCGCAGACAAACAGGAAATAATTGTGAATGAGGGAACTATTACTTCATCATCTTTATCTAGATTTAGCAAATTAAATGCAACATCTAAAGCTACACTTCCATTGCTTACAGCAACGCCAAATTTTCTATTAAATTTTGAGGAATATTGTTTTTCAAAATCACTTACAATAGGGCTTGTCCCAGATATATTATTCTTAAGTAGTGCATTCAAAACACTGAATTTATCAGCAAGAGTTAGTTCTGGTTTAAAGACAGGTATCATTAATAGTCAAAACCTGATCTTATCTATTTCATCAATATATGGTCCTTGTTTAACTTCTACAAACTTAGTGTCTGTATTCATAATAATTCCATGGCCACCTGAAACCATATTGATTAAATCACCATTCGTTAATTTTACAGACTCAATCAGCTCTTGCTCTTCTGAATAAATATCAATGGTTAATTCTCCATCGAGAATAACTATAACCTCAGATGTTGAATTAATATCTCTTTTTTGAGGTGGGTGATAATGTTTTTGAATTTCTATATCTTTTTTTAAGTTAAATGTTGCTACTTGGAATTCTGCATCATCGTCTGTAATAAAGTTTTTTTCTTTATCTGATTCATTATTGCGTACAACTATTGCAAGTAAATTATTTTTCTTGTCATAAATTTTCATTTACTAGCCTTTCTGCATTGATTTGCTGCCTTTATATATGGTATACCTCTAGATATTAACTGTAAAACATTTGTAGATGTTTTAGATACTCCATGAACTCTTGTCTCGCAAATATATCCATGTTCAATGATGTTTATATTTTTTTTCTCAATTTCAAAAACTAAATAAATAAAATAATCTCCATAATCAGCATTTGAAAAAATTTCTTTATTAAAGTATTCTTTTTTACCAATTATGAAGCCACTTGTTATGTCTCTAACATCCGTATCTAAAATAAATCTTAAAAATATATTAAATAATGTTGAGAAGATCATTCCTAAGACTGAGTCATTTGAATTATACACATTTTTAATTGCTGAAATAATTGATGTTTTTCCTAATTGTTTAATCCCCTTGTATCCGCCACCTTCAACAAACCTTGAACCAATAATTACATCTGACTCATTAGCCTGTTGTGTCTTTACCATTTCAAGCAAGACATCTGGCGACATGGACCCGTCTGCATCTAACCAAGCAACAAAAGGGTATCGGCCGGTTTCTATTCCCTCATAAAGTGCCATAGGCAATGAGGGTTCTTCTTTTCTTTTTATAAGTTTTACTTTTTCATTAAATTCTTCTCTATTTAATAATTCAAATGTATTATCTGTTGAACCGTCATCTATCACTAAAATTTCGTAAATTAAACCTTCAACACTATTCAAATTATTAATTAATTGAGGTAACAATATTTCAAGGTTCTTCCCTTCATTAAGGGTTGGTAATATTACTGAAAGACCAAAAACTTTATTCATTGTTAACTAGTGTAGTTATAGAGATTGATAAGCTTATTTATTATTCATTTTTTTATTTCTACAAGCAGTAAAAAACCAAAAAAATTAGCAAAAAATTTATCTATATAATTCATTAATTTATCAGATACCTGAAAATTAATGAATGAACTAAAAATTCCAAAATTAAGAAATTTTGAAATTTTTATATTTTTAAACTTTGTTTTCTTCATTAACATATTAAGTTTATTTTTATTGAATCTGCTTACGTACTGATTGCTATAATCTAAATTTCCTGTGACGCTCATAATCTTTTCTAGTATAAACATCAGCCCTCCATAGTTTGGAGTGGTCAATATAATTTTTCCATCAGTTTTTAATGTATCGTATAAATCATTTAATAAATTTATAATTAATTCCTCATCAATAAACTCGAGCAATCCTAGGACTGTAATAATGTCAAATTTTTCATCAGATTCGCTTAGCTCAAGATCTTTTAAAAAAAAGAATTTAGTTTTATGGCCATAGTTTTTTTTCGCATAATTGATTTGATGTTCTGATAAATCAACTCCTATTGAATTTGAATTAACAAATAGGCCTGTGAATGACCCTGGCCCACAAGCATAATCAAGATGTCTATCATTATCATCAATATAAGATGCAATTTTTTTAAAAGTGGACCTATGCCAATTTGGTTGTATACCTTTATTTTTTTCCAAACCAGCCTTGAGGATTTTATCATAATATCCTGGCTCAATAGTATTAGCCCAAAATTCACTCATTATTTTTCCATTTACAAATTAATATTAATTTTTGAAATCATTTTAATTTATTCTAGACAAAAACTATATAATAATTGCCTATTATCATCATTAAAATGGTTAAAAAAATCTTAGAAAGGATAAACTTTACTTGGAAAAAGTAAAAAAGAAATTAGCTAATATTTCTAAATTTGGATATATTCATTTTCTGTTTCTTATATCCTCTTTTATTCTTTCAGAACTTTATTTTTTTAGCTCTAAAGGGGTAGACTTTCCTGATTATTTTCGCTACATCGAGTATTTCTTATATGACAACATTAAACCATCAAACAACCATGGTTTATTTTTTTATTATGCAAATTTAATTACTATTTATCTTAGAAGTTCATCGCTGAATTCAGTTAATGATGTTATTTTTTTTAGTAGTACAATCCAAATAACAAACTTTTTATTTTATCTAATAGGAACCATAGGGCTTTTTAAAATTCTTAAAAAATTTGGATATAAAAGAAGTTCTATATATATCTCTCTTTCAATTATGCACTTTATACCAAAAATTATTGAAATGAGGGTCCTACTAAAGCCTGAAATTCTTGTATTTGGATTATTACCTTGGATTATTATTGGGATTGATAGCTATTTTGAATTAAACAATAGGAAGTCTTTGGTTCTATCTCTATTTCCTTTAGCTTTATTAATAACTGCTAAAGGCTCAATAGCTGGTATGGTTTTAATCTTCTTATTCATCAGATATGTTTCAAAAATAAATAAAGAAAACATAAAGGAATTACTAATAATTTTGATTGTTTTTGGGATTATTTGCATAGGTGTAGGATTTGAAAACTATAACATCAATGAATTAAGTTTTTTTGAAGTTTCAACAACTGAAAATTATAAAAATGTAGCGGATATAAGTTTTTTATATAATATTAATTTCTGGGATTTATATTTCTCTCCAACTCTAGGGTCACATAATAATTCATTTCTTGGTATTACTTTACTTGATACTTTTGGTGACTATTTCTCTGTTAACTTGAAGAGTAAAGATAATTATTTTACATATTATCAAACGAAACCTTTTAATAATTTTTCAAGATTTCATTTAGAACTATTCCTATCTATTTGCTTTTACATTGCTATATTTTCTAATTTAAAAAATAATAATAAAATTAATCTTTTTCTTGCCTCTCCTTTAATAGGAATGGGAATACTTTTATTGAATTCTTTTGGGTTCCCTGATGAAAACTTTGATCCCCTGAAAGGAGACACTATGAAAACTAGCTACTATGCATTTTTTATAGCAATCTCTTTTGTATTTCTTATTTGCGAACTGCTAAAAAATAATGAAAATTATGGAAAATCTGTATCAATTTTTATCCTTATTTGTTTTGTTTTTTTGTTGGGTTTTCCAAAAAACAATTACCAGGAAATAAATAATAACCTTGATACAAAAGTTCAAATTTCATTGTTTTGCAGACCTCTAAGTCTCTTTGTTTCTAGTACAGAACCCTCTGATTGCAATAATATAGTTGTAAAAAGTTGTGAATATAATTTATACTCCAATGCAGCTCAAAACACTGAGGAGGAAGAAGTTCCTGATGGCTTTACAAGAGTTTACAGGGGGGACACTATTCTTGGTGAAATAGTTCCAAATGATCAGCTTTCAAATTTTATTGAGGAAGGAGGCTATTCTCTTTCTCCTGTAATGGAAAAAGATGCATTAAAGTACATAAATGAAACAGAGACGCTTCTTCTTAAAAAAGGTGATTCATTAATTAAGTCTTCCAATATTAATGAATGTAAAGAAATGATTTCTCAAGGATATCGACCTGCAAATAACATTTCTTTTAATTTAAACAAATTACCTATTATGAACGTTCTTTATGGGCTAATTACTTTATTTTTCTTATTTTATGTGAAAAGTGAAAATAACTAGAAAAGAAAATATTTCTCAAATTCTTATTAATGATTTAATTATCTCTACTAATAAAGACATTGGATACTTAGTTTTAGTGAGAGTGTTATTTTTTATTGCCTTCAGTAAATCTTTAATTGCATTCAATTTGTAGTTGTAAGAAATATAATATTTCTTACCATATAGATCTCTATAAATATTTTGAAAATATTCAGAATTATTGTTAACCGCACCTTTGACCGCCCATGGTTTATATTTTCCTGAATAGTGCAACAATGATATATCATTCATGGCTGTTTCATTAATTTCCTTAGCTGAAGTATCTTCTTCCATGTAAACTTTGTAATTTAGATACCAATGAAGTTCTGAATAATCACCATCAAATGATAGGTTTAGTATGTCCTGATCCCAAAATAGTAACTTCTCATTTAAATCATTTAGAATTTTTATAAATTTATTTTTTAAATTTTCTTTTTTCCATTTCTTTAAATCAATAACCATTACCCCAGCATTAAAATACATGTTTGTTTTCATATTTAAGTTTTTAATTCCATGACTTGAAAGAGAAGGTTCGGAGCTTACAGCTATAGTTGAATCAATAATTTTCATGTTTTCAATATTTTTTGTAATTAAATCTAAAGGATTGTTTATACAGAAAACATCACAATCTAAATAAGTAATTGAATCTATCTCATCATCCAAATAATCTTCAAGAAATAGCCTATAATATGTAGCTTCGCTTATATGGGTACCGTCAATATTTGGAAACTTGTAATTATTAAGATCCACTTTTTTAACAGTCAATTTATTTAACATTTTGTGATTTTTAATTTTATCGGAAAATTCAGATGCATTATCAAAATCTTTATGCATTATATAAATATTAATTTTTTCTGAAACATTTTCTAATAAGGAATAAATAGAACAACTTCCAGGGATGTTATAGTTTGAATCAAAGCAGTATAAAAAGTTAAACATCTTAACTGCCTAGAGTGTCTTTTCGTTCATACCAATATTTAAATCATAATATAATAGAGGATCATCAAAATAGTAGCAATCCGTATGGGATAGTAAACCTAGCCAACAATCATAATCTGAATATAATTTCTTTGTTTGTATGTCCCTAAAGTTACCTACCTGGTTCAACAAACTTCTTTCAACAACAACACTGGATGTAATTATGCAATTATGAATTTTTAAAAACTTTAATGTCCAAACCTCTGCAAAAGTAAACTGGAAAGTAAATTTTTTTACATAGTCTTTTTTGAGAGGTGATTGCCTGTAAATTTTTGAAATTTCCTTAAACATAAGTTCCCCGTTGTACAACTTATTTTCATTCTCTTCTCTATATTCACCATTATTAGCATAAGATTCCGAACAAGTCATTCTATATTCGCTTGATTCTAATTTTTTAATCTGTAATTCAAGTTTATTTGGCATCCAATAATCATCATCATCTAAGAAAGCAATATACTTAGATTCTGAATTTTCTATTCCATAGTTCCTAATACTGTCAGAAAAGTAGCCCTTTTCTTCCACAGAATTTTTCTTAAGGTTAATTACTTTGACCTTGCTGCCAAAATCATGTTTATAATACCTTTCATCTGTTGAAGCATCGTTAACTACTATTATCTCAAAATCTTGAAATGATTGATTTTTTACGCTTTCTATAGCTTTTAAGAGATTATCAAATCTATTATAGGAAGGAATTATTACGCTTACAAAAACATCTACCACAATCTAATATTACATAATTTTGAGGTATTAATTTAGTAATTATTTCTTGGAGGCTGTCTTAAAGAACCCTTCTGTGTGAATTTTTATATTTCCTTCTTCCATTGTGCAATTTAAATCAATCCAACACCTATCTCCACTTTCAGGCTTTACCCAATTAATTGTTGATATATTTCTACTTACTTCATTACTAGGTCTTGGATCAGACAAAGCAATATTCTTTGTTTCTATAAAATTTATATATGAATTTAATCTTGGTAGTAGCCCAATTGATATTAAAAATATTGTATATAAAAATAGCTTATTTACTTTAAATCTAAAGTCATTAGTTGAAAAACCGAGAAATAATATAACTGAACATAATATTCCTATTGTATATCTAGGTATAGGGCCAAAAAATATTAAGTACATTACTGAAATAAATATGTATGAAGTTGATATGTAAAAAAAGCTTTTTTCGTTTTTATATTTTTTAAATAAAATTATTTTTACAAAAAATACAAACATTAATGAAAACAAAAAATTTAAGTAAACAGACCTATAGTAGTCTGTGAATACAGAATATTTTTCTGAGTAGAAAAACTCGTTAAACCACATTACAAAAGTTAAATTAGGATCTATAAAATATTCCATGAATGCAAAGCTCGTTGCTGTAGTATATTCTTCAACTTTTTCTGTTGAGCCATCTACATACCAACTGAAAGTATTTTTACATGTTAAAGATAGGGGGAAAATTAAACATCCGGTAGTTAAATAATTTTTCACCAGCCAAATAATTGAGAAAGAGAACAAAGGAATTTGAAATGTCATTAACTTTTTAATAGTAAACAAATTTTTTCTGATACAAAAAACGAACAAAAAAAGATACAGATAAAAAATATAAACTCCACTTACTTTGAGCTGGATAATAAACAATGAAATTAAAGAAATACAAATTACATCTAAACTTTCTATTTTTTCTTCTTTAAATTTAGAAACTATTAATAAACTTGTTACAGATAAAAGAATCGCTACGGGTATGTCTTGTTTGCCTACTTCTTGGATGTATATAAAACCATTTCTACCCCCCATATATCCAAAATTATCGAGTATTGAAAAAAATAATAACAAAATAGAACCATTTCTTAAAAACTTATTTTCTGATATAAATACTTGATAATAAATAAATGAATAAAAAAAATGTACAAAAATTAGTGAGAGATAATGTAAGAATATCAAAGAACCTTCAAACCATAATATGGAAGATAAATATTCATAAATTGAGGACATTCCAAAAGGCCAAAAAATATTAACGAATCCAATTATTAAATTTGATTCACGTAACCAATTTTGATTATTTAAATGGTAGTAAGCTGCATCATAATGAAAATTAATATCGGATGAGCTAATAAGCAATATGGATGGAATTAAGACAAAATAAAAGAAATTATTTACAGTAACTAAGTTTTTAAAATTTATTTCTTTATTTACATTGTAAAAATTAGGTAGTAAAGCAAGGAGCAAAAGAAAAAAAATAGCAACGCTTTTTAGCGGAATAAAAAAATGAAATAAAATTAATAAATTTCCAATAAATATTAGACCGAGAATTGGGTAGAAAATATTTATTTTTGTACTTAGAAGGATTTTTGGAAGTTGTTTATTAGCTAAAAATATTTTTTCTATCAGTATAATTAAAGACCTTCCTGCAAAATAAAAATAAAAATACAGTAATAAATACCTAAAGTATGTTACTAAAGAAAAAACTAGTAAATCTATCATCGTTTTGATTTATCTCTAATGATTAGGCTAAACATATAAATTACCAAAATATATAAGAATGCCAACTTAAACCATGAAAATTTTACTGAATCTATAACTAAATTAGATATTTCAGGAGATATTTCTGTAAAGTTACTAAAAAATGATATTGGATCAGTAAAAATAGCCAAGCATTTTATAATCAAAACACCCAAGAAAGAGGTAAATAATATATGCATATATGCATTTAAATTCAATAAGGCTTCTGAAAAATTCGACAAATAATAGGGGTTTGCATATCGAGTATTCATACCAAAACTATTTACAATATAATCATTAGATAGTGAAGTTGCTTGTGTTGTTTCAAAAAATAAATATAAAATTAAGCCAATAAAGGAAAATAAATAAAGATATCTTTTAAATGGTTTATAGCTATCTAAATATTTAAAATACAAAATAATATTTATTGGAATTAAAGCAAATAAATATCTAAACCCATAAGAAAATGCAGTATTTTGTGTAACAATCACTGATAGTAAAGGGAGTGAATACATTATCAATAAAATAAAAGAAAGCAAATACTCCTTGTTAATTATAGAGAAAACTACAAACAAAAAGGACATGAATAATATTGGTGCAAAGAAAAACAGACCAAACTCCTGACTGAAAAATATTATTTGTAAACCATTAAAAATAAATATTATATTTTCAACAAACATATCTAAATTAAAAAATCTTGTGTAGTTTTCTGAAAAACTATTTTCAATAGACAAAAGAATTGGTGCCTGATTTAAAGTATAAATACCATAGAGATACTTCGTATGAAGTAAAAACATAACTAAACCAAGAAGGGCTCCAGATATAAAAGGAATCTTCATATATACATTCTTAATTGAAGAATTTGATATTTTATAAATAATTACTGGTATTAAGAAGAAGAAATAGTTTATCCATCTTATAGTTAAGAAAAAGAATATAGCAAAACCAAGAAAGAAATTTATATAAATAAATTTTGAACTATTTTTTTGCTCTAAAGATTTACACGTTAAATAAATCAAAAATGCTGAAGCAAAGACTTCATAAATATGACTCATGCTAAATCTATCAAAAGCATAATAAGAAACTCCCGTACCAAAAACTCCAATTAATAATAAATACTTGTTATGCCTTATTCCCAATGAATTCATAGAATATTGAACCAAAATAATTGATAAGAAAAGATAAAAGATTGGGGAGATTGAATATGCGAAATACACCGAACTTACCAAGCCATTACTATTAGAAATTTTATCAAAAATACTTGCAAGAAAAACAAAAGGTGAAGCAAGAATTCCTGAACCTATAGGGTGAAATGGAACTACTTTTTTAACTTCTTTGTTTAAATACCTGTTTTCAACTCCTTCCATTTGGTTAGAAAAGTCTAAGTCAAAGTCTAAACCTATTGTTACAGCACTGTAATAATATTCAGCATCATCAACCTCTAATCCATAGGGTATTTCCTGAAACCTGTAATCAATTTTTATCATTGAAAAAATGAGAGTTAATATAGCCAGAATGTATATTTTCTTTAATTTCATATTTAATCTTTAGATTTAATCATATTACAAAGTAAACCACTAAGATTACT
>MDSV01110825.1_pt1 | contig 16715 bp, 14 predicted proteins | sample 810851 | NCBI WGS metagenome assembly MDSV01 (sample SAMN05326640, study PRJNA326480) | marine metagenome | isolation source: seawater | place: Atlantic Ocean: North East | collected 2012 | reverse complement strand
CACAAGGAAATTCTTCACGTACCTTGCGTTCTTCTCCCCAGGCGCCTTCAAAGTATGCCACATTTCTGTTAGGAAAGTTTTCACGTACCCTGCGTTCTTTTCCTTTGACACCTTCAAAGTATACCACGTTTCCGTTAAGAAATTCTTGATATACCTTGCGTTCTTCTTCCCAGGCGCCTTTATAATACGCTACAGTCCCGCTAGGAAATGTCGCACGTACCTTGTGTTCTTTTCCCCTGGCACCTTCATAATACGATACATTTCCGCTAGTAAATAGAACACGTACAATGCGTTCTTCTTCCCTAACGCCTTCGAAGTACATCACCGTGCCATCTCTTTGTTCTTGACGTATCTTGCGTTCTTCTCCCTTAACACCTTCGAGGTATACCACAACACCATCTCCGCATTTTGTATATACCATGCGTTCTTCTCCACTGACGCCTTCAAAGTATGCCACATCTCCGGTCGGAGATTGAGCACGTACTTTGCATCCCACTCCCCTGGCGCTGATGTTTTCGTCGATCTCATTGTATGAATGCATTGGTGCCGAATCAGGTGTAGCGGTATACATCTGCATGCGTATATCGTTCTCGGTGTATGTACTCGTTCTCTTACCACGAGTTGATAGTGGTACGCTTTCATCTACATTGACTTGCACGTTACAGATCTGCACATCTTGTTTATTCAGGACTCACCGGCACCAATATACCAGATGGCGAATGTGAGGTCACGTCACGACTGTGCACATTACTTGGCACAACAAAATAAATTGTGTTGGGATCAACACTGTGACTTTGAGGAAGAAGGTCATAAATACACCGTTTTTGGTAAGATAGTTCCTACTAGCGTCACCGGTCTGGTCTCCATGATAGTTAAAGACGAGGACAAATTTGATGGACCTCAAATAGCTAAGAAGAATTTAACAAAATGGCGGTCGAATGCCCAGCACAAATTTCATGACATCGTTTCTGGCGTTTCAGACGACGAAGCAGTGTCGGCTGTTGTGCAATACTGGAAGCACGATACCCAAAAAGGTACAGCGTTGCACTCATGGATTGAGCATTATCTCAACGGAAATGCGCTTGCAATCAACGAAACGTTACGTCCCGAAATTGGACAATTTACCAGTTTTGACTTTCATTCATGCATGGACATCTTTCGCACGGAGCTGTTAGTGTACTATGCACCCGACTCTGATCCAACAAATGCGCTGTGTGCAGGACAGATCGATGCTGTGTTTTCAAGCGGTGACAAGCTATTTATTGTGGACTTTAAACGAACAGAGAACGATCTCACATCTCATGCGTTTCACTATGGTAAATATTGCAAAGGTGTACTCGAGAATATTCCGCTCACACCACATACGCGTTATTCATTTCAACAGAGTCTCTACGCAATCATGCTTGAACGCCTTATTGGTAGTTCCATTTCGGAGATGTACCTATTACAAATGCATAGTAATCTGGATGATTACAAATTAGTGCGCTGCACAGACTACCGTCCGCAAGCACGAATACTCCTCGAATCCCTCACATCCGTTTCCTCTTAAGAGGAAGGCGCATTTCGTTGCCCTGGGTGTCTTTGCCCCACATTTCTCCCCGTTGCAAACCCTGCATCCCACGGCGAAACTTTGCGCGAACTTCAAACGGAACCGAATAAGCAGTAAGGTGAGAAAGCAGAGGATGAGTGGACTTTACCTGGAAAAGAAAATTGCTTTTCTTGGGAATGCTAGTCGATGTGCCAACACCTTGGCGGACTTCAAATGTAAAACTAATCTGCCCATTTTGAAGTGGTTTTGTGTAATATGGTTCTGACTCTGCGGGGGATAGAAGCTGGGAAGCGCCCGTCTCGTTGTTGCACACCGGACGCTCGAATGTTTTATAGGGGCCGGATCCTACAGGGACTTTGTATTGACCAGTGTGTTCGTCTTTTGCATCAAATAAAAACGCTAGTTTTACTGGTAGTGTATGTGCAATCTCAGAAGAGGTGCATCCAGTATTTAGAATGTCGAGGACTTCTTGTTCTTTTGCTTCTACTTCACGAGATCCTTCTAATTTGTATAGCTTCGTTCGGATTGTTATGTTTTTGCCAGTTTCAATAACACAGTATTCAACATTGTCGTCGTTGTATGCTTTTACATGAGGAAAAATCCCATGAGAACCACCTGCTTGGGATGTTGTGCCAAGCCTTGTTGCCCGAAGGGGACCTCCTGGAACAAACTCGTCGCCAGTTAACATCCAGTGTGTGGACGCCATGATACGAAGCCTAAACTTCACAAGCGGGTCGTTGTAAAGGGGTAGAGAAAGGGGTGAAGGAACCGATTGTGAATCACGTGTTGGAACTGTAAATGATAGTCCATGAATATTCGCGATGTCGCGGCCGTTGGATTCAAGAAGTCTAGCTACTTGTTGATGTAATGCACCAAGTGCATCCAAAAGCTCGCCATTTTCACGTTGTGAAGCCTCCAATCGCTGCTCTGTTTGCTCTACCAATGAAAGAGTAGTGTTATACTCGTCGTCGTCTACACGGCGCTCACGAACGCAAATTATGGCCGTGTTCGTTTCGCCCGTGTGTGTGTTGGACGTGCCATGCGTGGGGTGCGCCGTATAGTTTTGAGTCGCTTGATTGGCGGTTTCCTCTTCTGCTTCCCCAAGCGTGATTTCTTGGGAAGAAGTTTCGGACAACGCGGCATTGAAGGTATCGACAACATTTGCGCCCAAATCCATAGATAGCTTCTTGGTTCGTGCCGAGTCTGTAGATGTACCACACTACGGAGAGGGGAGTGACCACGTACTAAATAAGCATCCCTTTCCGTCAATATCAAACACCGCACAATTATCCATGCACAAAACAACGGAGAATGGTTGGGTTGGCTTGGCTATGGTGGCTCTACAGGAAACGAGATATGGCGATCGGGTTTATGTACGACAAAAACTATGCCCAGATTGCTGATTGCATGCGTTATGGCTGTACGGCTTTTTGTGCGTAGGCATTGTCCGGACGTTGAACGCTTGGCGGAGATTAATTATAACGATATGGCTATAATACAAGAGAATATAAATATCGCCGGAAAGAATGATACGCTTTACTCTATTGCTAAAATCATAAACCTTCTTCAAAATGGGGAAGTGTGTGCTGCTAGAGCTGTTGCTGTGCATGAAACAGATTGGTGATGTTGACGTGGACGATGACCCATTGTAGAGTCGACGAGGGACGATGAGAGGTGACGAGGGGCGACGAGGGGGGGCGACCGTGCGGTGGATACTGGACTCGTACGTAGCATATCTACTCTATAAACAATATCCAGGGTGCGTACGCTCCGGACGATTATGCAGTTGACGAAAAGTTTTGACATCGACCCCTCCGGACCCAGAGGGGATGAGAGGAAAATGACACGGCGAAATATTTGAAACATTTTTCGCACATTCCAAATATTTACCGTTACTTGTCGGTTACCGGTCGGTTACATTCATGTTGTGCTTTTTAATTATCGGTTAACCACATACAATGTACTCTTCTTTTCCACACAGGGAGATGTCATCTCGGACGATCGGCTACTGTTGCATCTACAAGCATACTTACCATACCAGTTAGCTTTGTCCGCGCCTAACTGAATAACGAAATCGCGGCGGTTTTATAGCCCTGGCATGCGATCCGCATCGAGACACCGGAGCTCAACCGCTGTGAGCGTGTCGACATCGAGTGATTCAAGAACATGCCAGGCAACTGCTTGTGAGCGATCGCGTCCGCCGTGGCACTGAATCCGCACGTTGGTCTCGTCCGCGAGTCCATGCACGGCGCGCTGGATGGCGGATGTGACCTCTGTTTGAACCCGTGGATTCGCACGACACATCCAGTCGACAATTGCCTTAGGCTTCCGCTCAATCACACTATTCTTGATGCTTGTGTATGGATTTGGCAAGGCTCTGAGGTCAATCACCACTGCACCCGGGGGCAACTCTGAGGGCCTGCTGCCCTTCTTGGTCCCTCCCACCTCCAGGACCACCTTGTGGTGAGAAAGGGATGCGTCGTCGGCTTTCCGCTTTGACATGCACAAAGCACACATACACGGGAGGTACAACCACGTAAACCCATCGGTTGCTTCCAGGTGGACGGTATACACGCCAGTGTCGACAACTGTGCCGTTACGACCGGCGAAACCGACTGTTGAGAACCCTCCGAGAAAACGAAACCACCAGATACGAAATAGTACGATCACAAAAACCCGAAACATAACAAGTATTTGTCAATACATACTGTTACATCGTTGTGTTACGTAGTGGGAAGGAGGTTGTGTGCGTACTTATATGAGTCGGTGAGTGTAACGTACAGGTTGGAGACACAGATCCGTTTTGTACCGCTCGTACAACCTGTTTTCAAAACAACACGACGCGAAGTTGCAAATCACAACGACAAATCCCAAAAATGTCTGATAAGGCGATCGAGTTTGCACAGTGGTGTCAGATTAATCTTCAGTCCGAGAGACCACCCCATGAAGACTACATTGAATACGGCGAGATCAAACCACTCAAAGAAAAATACCATGCAATCTTTGGTGAAGAAATCACAGCGGAGTCCATAGTCAGGTTGATTTCTCGCGGCAACTTTTACGAGATAGAAATGAAGGGCACGGAAACAAAGTGGGCATTTCACAGGGCGAACAACCCTCCACCCTATCTGAGACGCACGATTGAGTTGTGCAAGGTTGAGTTCCAAGAAACGTTTCTCGCAGAGAACATAAAAGGGGGGTGCAATCTCCCACCCAAAACGGAACTGTTCGTTTGGAAGTTGTGTTAACTGCGTTTGTGTTTCGTATGTGGTTAAAAATATACTAAAAACATCACGTGTCGTGTAACGGACAATTAACCGTATGTTACAAGTAACCGTCTGTAACGACGAATATTCGGAATCTGAGAAAAATGTTTCAAATATTTCGCCGTGTCATTTTCCTCTCATCCCCTCCGGGTCCGGAGGGGTCGATGTTCAAACTTTTCGTCAACTGAATAATCGTCCGAAGCGTACACACTCTACGTATCCTTGTACCCTTAGACCTCCCTAACGAAACCCGATAATAATAAGCCATGCGAGAGCTGAGAACTAACCGTTTCTGGTCGTCGTGGACGCGTGTGTAGGCGTTCGTTTTATGGTATGGCTCCAATGTAAAATGGAAACAATGTTTGGGAAGAGACCCGAGCTGGTGGCAAAGCGGAACCTTTTGGGGTTGTGGACAATCCCAGCAGTATATACCAGGCTGGTCGAGGGGCCTAGGCACCAAAAAACGGATCTCTCGGCTACATATGCCGGTTTGGATACCAGAAGGTGCGATAAGCTTTGATGCCGCGCAATTAGAAGCTATAATCGAGAACTTAAGCCTCATGGTGTCAAAGCTTTGCGGTATTTCACACGATTGTTATCTCATAAAGGAGGGACTTGGCACATTACACATGAATGTCGAGTTAGAGGCAAGCACACGTTGTACGGTGTGCAATGCACGTCTCTATGGGGTTCGTGTTTTGTGTGCAAACTGTAGGCGCAAGCCTGTCACGTGTAAGAAGGGGCGTCCATTTGTTGATGTTGCGTGGAGGGGTTCTCATGACACGACAAGACTAAACAAAGAAAAATGGGAGCGCGTTTGCGTTGTTGAAGACCTACATTCGTTAGCACAAACATCTTTGCGTCTTTCTGATAGAATGGAACGACAAACCCACGCGATTCTTGATGAATATGGAGATTGCAATGTCGACATTCGTATGTTTGGAATTCCAGAGTGGCAGTGCTGGCGCTCGTGTGTAAAACCAAATGAAACCCAGAAATTAAGTGCTATGGGAGTCGAACTTTCCCGCGCTTTGCAGGTGCACATTTCTGGATGGCTGCACAGACTTGATTTGTCTATATGCAACCATTTTGGTATAAATGACCTTTGCAAGACTGACGTAGACTACGTTCAACAGAAAGAGGATTTGCGTATCGCCAAGAATGATTTGTGTATTTTAATAGCGAGTAGGATTACGATGACTGAAAACAACGAAGATGACTCTCCAATAATGAAACTTTCTCCTGATCGCTTGGAGTATATGTGTCATGTTGAATTCAATCGATGTCAACTTTCCGTACATTCCGCGATACGTCGAGATCTGGCCAATCTACGATATATGCAATCAATATTACATAACGGCATTGATTGTAGTGCACACGATCTGGCTGAATCTGAAGCATGGAGAATACCAGCTTCACTGCAGGTAAAAGAGCTGCGGATGATGGGACTTCCAGATAGCTTGGTTGATTATATGAATGAGATCGTTGATGATTATGCTTGGGATCAGTTTAATAGGTGGCGGTCGGAGTGCAAGAATGCAGCTATACTACGACAATGTGTGGATGCTGTAATCACAATGCTCGAAGAATGGCAACCTCCAAAGTCGTTTTTTATGCGTACCATCCAACGCACTTGTGTAGACGATTTTGATTCACAATCCGTACTTTCTCCGATCACATGGTCAAACATGGATGGCGACCAACGCTGGAAGCTTATTAGTATACAGACAGGTACTAAGGCATGTGTACGTTCTGGGGTAAACAGATCTTCGTCCGAACGGATCGTGCGAATGGTTTGCGCCGTGTGGGAAATGGCGTTTGCTGGCCCAACGTCTACATTTCCCGTGGGTGTACTTCTTGCGTCAATAGTTAACAAAGTTTCGCGCGTTCATCGAGCACATTCAAGCACAATGTGTGAATTTCTGATACAAGAAGCTCAGCCTCTGCACATTGCAAAAGACTTTGAGAGAGCGCGGCTTGGTCTTTCACTCAACGGTCCTCTTGTTGAAGACGAGATTCTTGATGCGTTGTCACACATGGCCTCGTTTTCTCTGGCTGAGGTTGGAAGTGCTTTGAACATGTATCGTAATGTAATCCCATTCATTGCAAACAAGGCGGCCTCATATATTTCCAGGATGTTAAATCCTGACTACCGCGGATTTGTCGAGTATGTACTCCCAATCGGTTTGGCCCTTTTATCACATAATCGTCAGGCAGCGCGCATTTCTATCAATTCCCGGGAGAATCAAATTGTTTCTGTTCTCCGTTGTATACCGGCTATAAGACAATGGGAAGCAAAAGCATATCGTACATCCGATTTTAAAGACACGCCACCCATGGAGTTAAGTTTAGGCCTTCAAGACATTGGAAACGGACGACCCCGGGAGTTATTAGAATGGTTTTCAGCTCAACGCACACTTTGTAGACGCCATCGATGCAAGAATCGTGTCATCTTTACTGTAAATTGTCGCGATTTGGCATTAATCATCAACCAAGGAAGCACAATATGATATTTATCGTGTAATAGATAAACTGCTCACTATAGACACATGGTAGAAAAAGCACTGTGCCAAAAGAGTGTTTAAAATGTCGAGACGCAGCCGCGGTAGCGATACTGAAAACAAGGACGTCGCAACTATAAAGGCAAGCATAAACGAAATGCGCGAGTCTATTATCGCTACAAACATGGAATCAAATGCAGGGGAAGACACAGTTGTGACGCTTAACAACTTGACACCAACAGAACAGCTAGTGGCAAATTTGGGTGTCCACCCAGAATCTTGGAAGCCAATTGGCTTTGTCAACGAAGCTCATTACGACACATTGATTCGCAACAATTCCCTTTCTCCGAAGCTAGCCCAGCAGCTAGAGGCCTACAAGCAGGTTGCATCTGGCAGCTAATCGCACAGCAGCCGCAATTAATAATTGCGGCGCGTTACGCTTCTCTTGTGAGCAGCGTTTAAGATGCAATCCTATAAGATGCTCTGAGGCAGAGCCGATGTCAAACATCGAACACGGATCGTGTACTTTTTGAGAGGAAAAATGAGAAAATGATTTATGGAACTGAATTAAATGTGTCGTGTTTAAAATGTATCAAAAAGTAATACAACCCCAAAAAAACCAGTTGCAACTGTCCCTACATTATTTTGATAGTGTACCATACGGCAGACTCTTAACCCATAACGCACCAATCAAAACACATTCACGTTAACTGCAAGTATAAATCTCATCCCATTTAAAACCAAACGAATGATTTGTATTTTTTCATTTTCCGCATGCGGAGCGCGTTGATTTGATGTTGGTTAATCCGTATGTGAAAAATTGCACGTTACACCGTCGATACTGGAGACGGAGGAGGGGGAGGGAGGAATGTGGCGGCAGTTCTTTCTGAATGCACATTCACGACGTCCTTTATTTTCATAACTATGGGGTTGTGGTCAGATAGTCCTATAATGCCTCTAGAAGAATTTTGAGGAATCGAGAGCTCGAGCATGTCCCATGATATGTTGTGAGTCTCGTAAGAAAACGCATCGACCACAATGTTATCGTAGCTTTTGCGCCCTGATGATGTAGCCACCCTTGATCCTAATAAAGGTAGTGAATATCCAAGGTGCGGCAAATCAATCTTTTCACCGGGATAGCAATTGAAGTCCCCTCCTATGATATGTATCGACTTTTCGCGCTCTATTGGCGAAGTGTTTCTGTCAGTATAAAAAATGGTGTTCATTCGTGCCATCGCATTCTCCCTATTTGAGTACGTACGAAAAAACGCATCGATCTGTCCGTCTCGCTGATTTGCCCTTGATGCAGGAGGGAAGTGAACAGATGAAACAACAAATGTTGCACCGGACGCAAATCTGGCATCCGTGAATTTAATTTGAAATGGTGCGTAGTCGAGCCTGGTGCCCATTGCGTCGTGTAGTGTGTTAGTCTCTATGATTTTGAGCGGATGTTTAACAATGGCGATATGAACCTCTTCCCTCACGGGATGTATATCCTCATCTAAGTTTCCAGTGTTGAGATCTTTGACCCTTGCCGAAGATGGTTCTGAGATTTTGAATTGCCAATCAGACTCACTTTGGTCTTGAAGTCGCATTAAATTTACGAGCATGTGTGTGCGATGATCTGCTTCTTCTGCTGGCACTTCGCTGATCATAATCACATCTAATGTTGCCATGACGCTTACAAGACAAAGCCATTGCTCCTCCAAGCCAGCTCTTCCCAAGCGCAGCTTTAGAGAGTTAAAGAACATGAGCTTCAGTTCTTGACGTTCAATGAACATTAGACTATTATTAATATCCGAATCTTCATCGGATGTCGACAATTTGCATAATTTGGTTGATATGTCATCAACAAGAGTATCATCAGTAACTGGCGGGATGTGCTGCGTATTAGATTTCCGTTCTAACTGGAACGAGTGTTCGTCCTGTTTGCTTTCCATTCCATTTGTTAGATCACTTTCCTTTTCTTCGACATCCGCAATTGGCACAAGCTTAGATAATTTCCTCATTTCTGTCCGCTTGTTGATTTCTGCCTTTTTTCTCAGCAAAAGGGGGATAATATCCTTTCGTTCACCAATATTGAGAACATCCATCAATTCACAAAGTGCGTCGAACGTTGCCTCGTCGAGATTGGCGAGCCTAGCTTTTCCCACTCCGTAAAGGTTGGATGCATATAAATTACGAGCGACGGTAATAGACGCATCCATGTGAAAAAGAGGAACGTGTGTTTAATAGTGGGTGGCTGTTTTATTTAAGGTGTCGATAGCGCAAGACACACGATAACAAACAATGTCTAGAAAGAGCGTCCTTCGCTAGTCTTGATACACATTCGTCTCCAACCCCCAGCAGAAAACCAACTCGGCACCAGATACCGAATGTCGGAGGTTGCGGAAAATGCAGTGTTGGTGTCCGATCTCCCATCTCCACATCAAAGTACATATCGTCTTGCTTTAGTACCACGTTTGAAAGATACGTTAAACAAGGCATCCGAAAGCATACAGTATGTATTTGATTCGTGGTATAGTGACGATGACGGCAAAGAGTTGATTGATGACTTTGCAATCAGCATAAATGAAAGGGAATTTGAGAAGCTGGTAAAAAGCTCTATCGAATCACTAAGTAATGATTCGATAGACGAATATCTTACTCAGATTCTACGTGATACTGGTGCTTCGATTCACAATACAAAACGAGCAAGGGAGTGGTTTAAAATAGCTGTTGCACGGCATATTCGACAGAAGACTGCCCATCTCCGAATCATGTGCTTGGTAAACTATGCTTGTGAAGCCACAAAAGCAAAGCCCCCTAAAGACAAGTCTTTTAACATTACGTATTTATATATTCCGGAAACTGTGAATGACCTTTTCAAGGTTATTGTGGCAGAAGGTGAATCCTCGGATGAAGACAACAGCGACGACGACGAAGAGGGAGAGGAGGGCGACGAGGATGAGGATGGAGAGGAAGCCAATGTAGATACGGACGACTCGGACAATTCCGACGACTGTGACGACGACATTGATCCGGAGGATCTTATAAACGAGGCAAGGGGTGCAGGAATAAAACGCAAGACGCTTAAACGTATCCATGCCACCATTTGAAGAAATAAAAACACTTTTTAGAGTGACATTGATTTGCTCGGACCGAATCGGAAACGACTGCACACGTCACGTGCGTACATGCCAAGCTCTCTCTAGCCGTCATCTTGGAAAATGCATGTGACTTTCCTGACAAGCTCGACTACACCCCAACAAATGCACTCCGTATTATTAATAGATAACTAGGCACTCATAGTTGAAAATTAAAATATGGGCAGCATTGCATATAACCGCACAAATAAAACCGTAACACGTATGCTCCAGAACACTGCGTTGAAGCACGTTATATGGAACGCGTTGGTGTTAGCTTCTGGAATTGTTGTGAACGTTGTTTCGTTGTTGTCATTGCCTCGTCTTAGGGGCCTACCTAATGTTGTGGGGGTGGTGTTCATATGCATCCAATGCGTCCTGGTAGTTTATGGTATAGTTTTGTTTGTAACAGCCTTACACGACTCTAAGCAGATAAGTTCAGACCTTCTGGGAGTACTATCATTCATAATGTTTATCCTTGTGGATGCAGTGAATTTGTTTCGGGAAGAGGTCCAATCTCCCCCTTTGATACTCTTTTGTAGTGTCCTCGCGATCATTTTATTTTCTGTATCCGTACACATGGTAAGTGATCGTGATCGAGAGGCTTTGATTCCTTATGTGAACAAACCTGTATTCATTTATTCAACGGCAACATCGTATGTATTGGCCATTGCGCTCGGGTTGTGGGTAGTGACACAGGTCATCCGGGAATATGGACCAGATGCTAGTATACAGGTCATAGTTCTGAGCATCCAAATCTTTGTTGTTATTCTATATGTATTTGTGGGATTCAAATATGCCCAACTGGTTCAAGCATTGTATGAGGATAAACCTCCCGACAAAGACACGATAGAAGGGGAGAGAAACAAAAATAAAAGGCAATTATATAGTTTGCCCCTCTTAGTAACATGACGAGTTCTATGTATTCAGCGTGCGTCACTACGTTTAAAATAGACAATGACAGGCGTCTCCGTAATTGCTGGGATGACACAATGGTTAGTGTACAGGAATGTAGAGCTTCAATACAAATGGCAGATCACATGGCCATAGAATATACCGATGGGGCGGTAAGTTACACACTCGAGGTGCTCTCAAATGGAACCATGAGTAAGCTTCCAACAGGATCTACAGGGACGTTTGAACATCTCTGGAACAACGATGTAATCAGAAAATCATATAGAATTAATCCTGAAATAGAAAACTACATACCACAGGCATGTAGTTCATTCTTAAATATGTCGAAACACATTTCATATGGTGACAACTGGAAATATACGGCTGCGTTAATGCCTTGTGATTTATACCGATATATTTGCCCGACTGATTGGCATTATTCCACGAATTGTGTGGGTGCGACATTGGCTATTATTGCGCATGCTCAATGGCTTTCTAATGGTAAGAAGGGGGGCATGGTGATCACACCAGATCATATTGATCAACGTGCTGCAGGGCGGGAACTGTCTACTTGTCGACGGGTAGAAAATTTTTTGCCTTCTCATTCTATAACATTACTTATTAAACGCGGTATAATTGTCCCTAATTCGGGTAGTGCGTATCTGTCATCTATACCATTATTGACCATTAGACGCGACTTAACGCAATAAAATTAGTTGTGGTTTTGGGGGGTCTTGTGGAAGTTCGCGTCCCCTACGTTCGGAATTGTGTCGGACGTTGCGGTTGGGACGTGCGATGACGTCCTCATCTGTATCGTTGTCATGGTCTTTTGCACACCAACGACAGCAGCAACAGAATATGCTTCTGACCATACCTCTTGGAGAAGCTTGGCACGACCATGATAGTGCACATAATCCAAGAAGAATAGCCCAGAACACGAGAAGCCAAAACCACCATTCCTCTGTAATCACAGCCATGCGCTCTCTTCTAACATACCGCGACTGGTTTCTCATATTATAACAACCGACATACGTGAGACACGATTAGACCCATGTTGAATAGAAATTGACTTCACTTGTACATCAACAACTTGGGAGACATTCTTCAATGCTTGCGTTGGAGTTAGTCGTAAGCGTTCTCCAGATCGTGGGAACATAAACGAACGTAATAAAACACTTGACCTCCCGCGTATGATGTCGCTCTTTGTTAGCTTGCCTTGCTTTTTAAGTCTTACATCCAAAACAGCTCGTTCACTTGTGGACAATGTTGCAAAGGGCAATGTATTGTTGTTGATATTATTATATGTAACCAGAATTTTGAAATCCCTGTCAAAGTCATCTGTATAGTGCGGTATTCCGAATTCATATGATGATGGAGATCGTATTTGAGGGTATGACATATTTGCCCTGCTAGGAGAGATTCCAGCAGCTCTGAGTGCAGCTGCGTCTCCCATTTTCAGGAACGAATAAGGCGGTGTACCAAAAAGCGATTTTATGCGTGGCCAGAATTCACGTCGACGTATTGTGGTCAGGAACACAGTTCGCTGTTCATTGGGGGGTAAAAGTAAGAAAAATTTGTTTTTGACATTTGTATCCCCCGACACAGGCGTATTTGGGGAGGTGTTGTCACGAGTTGATTTTTCTAATTGATGCTCTATAAGACTATAAATATGCTCACGAGCCTCGGGTATTGTAGATATGGAAACGGCTTCCATATCTACACGGCTCTACGTCTCGCTAACAGTAAGGCAACGATACACGGTAAATACGTTCTAGGTCAACGATACACAAAACGACATGCAGACCAACAAAGGGCGGCCATATTGCTTGGTATGGGATGTCGAGACCCAACAAAAAATAAACGACATGCCAGGTAGATTTCGAGAAGATAGAATAAAGAAATTGTCCATATCGGTTGCTTGTGCATTGGTTCTAGACTCTGAACTCGTACTAAATGGGAAGCGTGACGAGGCGATGAGCATTGCACAACATTATTCATTTTGGTGTGACGACGTATCGGGGTTTCAAGGCCTTTTAACACTGATGGACAACGCGGAGGTCATATGCGCATACAATGGTATTTGCTTTGACCACTTAGTATTACACAAACATTACAATGGGGATCGAACACGTGAACTATCGCACACTGCAAAGGCACACGACGTTTTCCGAGCAATAATAGGTGCCACCGGAAGTCGATGGCCAAAACTCGCAGACTTGTTACGCTTAAACGGCCTTGCTCCCAAGGAAGCAGACGGGTTGTTGGCAATTCAATGGTGGTCAGAACAAAGACGCGACGATCTTGAAAGCTATTGCGCCTCTGATGTAAGATTATTCGCAGAGCTTTTGTTACAGAGAGAGGGCATCATACTGCCGGACGAAGATATAAAAGCACCAGTCACGTTGGTAGGACTTGCACCTGCTATTGTAGCACAACGGTTCAAGTTCCCTTGACAGAATAGTAAATGATGAGCATAATTGCACCCTCCGTTGCACACGATTACTCTATATCAAAATTGTAGCCGAATTATAGCGCGGCACAAAATTATCCACAGTTAATCAACGTTAATATATTATACCATTCTAAAAGTGTGCAACCCGGTCTGAGCTTTTTCACGTCGTCATGCTGTGGGATCTTTTGACGTCGGACGAAGAAGCAATGATCATAAAGTTTGCGCGCCGATCTCCGATCGTGGCGAAAATATGTCTTAAAGACAACTACTGCTACGAACAGTGTGAAGAGGTGAATTGCATTGATTTTTTAGAGGTTGTGGGAGAATGGCTTCGTGCCAACATTTTTGCCTGCACACTGGACGTTGACATGATACCCTCGTGGGTAGAAGACGAGAGCACACGTAGTGACACTTGGATGAGATTTGCGTTACGCAAGAAAGTCGATGGGTCACTGATACTTCCCGACGGAACAGATGGCGGGCAGTGGGTCAAGGTTGGTCATATCGCCAATGTCTCTATTCCTGTTTCCCGTTGGCACGGAGTCATGAAGAAAACATCGGAAACCTCACGTTACAACTGCATTTTCTACGACGGTGTAAATGTTCACGAAGGGAGTGACGAGGACGTCATGCCAGGTTACCACATATCGATAAATACCGCTGCAAAGCAACGGCCGTGTAGACAAAGTGAAGGAGATTCATTCAACGCAGTGTTTGAGTTGGACTAGTCAAGTATCACACTGCGATGCGTGAAGTTAAAAAAAGATACGAGCGGGATCACTCTTTACTCGCTTTTGTGGTGCAAAACGGTAAGAATCGTTGATACATGTGTAGATATATTTGAACGAAGGGAATTTGGAACCCAAAATATGGTGTGGGTTTACTGTACCCACAGACATTCCCGGCACAGCATGTCTGTACCGTACCTACAGACATCCCCCGGACATGTCAATACAATCCGTGTTTGTGGGGGTGTCACCCAACGACATGCCGCGCTGCGTTACCATGCGCGAGGTAAAGGCCGCGGTAAAGCGCGAGGTAAAGACGTCCGGAAGAGGTCGTGGACCTGTCCATAGCTATGGTATTTCTGAACTCCAGTGGTTTCACGGTAGGGGGTGTCTGCACGCAACGGACCTTTGACCCCAACGCTCCGGATAGTTCCCAGACATTTTTAAAAACAAGTCCGTTGCGTGCTGTTACTTCCTCTTCCGTTTATTTTTAACCGCACGAGCGGTCATATTCACACAGACAGCCGTTCCTGACAGAGCCATCCAACCCCCCCCATCGTCCGAGGGTCTATACTCCTCGTGTCTAGGGTAGATACGTTTCGCTCGTACCGTACAGACCGTTCCGTGATAGTATCACCCTCCCGTCCGAGGCTCCCTCCGAGGCTCTTCCACGGCATTTCATCGGAACTGCATTTGCATAGCCATTTTCGGTAATTTATTTGGTGCGTGTCCTCCCTGTCCTTGTCTTTTTCCCTTCCCACTTGTTCGACGTCCCTCGTATAGTTGGCGACCTTCTGGATCAAAGTTCATACGGCGCATCTGCAATTCTCCATAATGAAATCTTGTGTGTAGCTCTATTGCCTGAGTTTTAATGCAACTCAGCGTTGATAGTGTTAGGTATGCATTCCCCACACGTGCCAAAGCTACACCGATTAGCGTATTGATGCTTAATACAAACTTTTCCCTTTGACGATCTAGATACCCTTGTTGTGGTTCAACATCATCATCATGTAAACGCGTTACACCAAGTATAATATCGAAATAGTTTGTTCTCTTTTTAAAAAGATGTCGCAGGACTTCGTTTTTTTCAAAAAGTTTATCAATTGACCATGATAAATCAAAGTTGTGCTTGCTGACTCCCTCCCACTCGGAATGGCAAGCGGCGTCGTTGCGTAATCCAAGTGCGATACTCACTCGTTCTATCACCTTGTCCGGAATGCATGGGAATTCTTTTTTAGCAAATGAATAATACCTGTATTCAAACGTCTGCCAGTGTATTTGCGGCAATATGTGACAAAGAATAAGAGTAAGAGGCGTGAGTTGTGTCTTATATGCAGCAAGATCGCGATCATATTGGACCGAGTCGAGATACTCATCTGCAAGCACTTTTGCCGGGCGTGCACCCTCCAACATATAATCGACTCCGTCGAGATGAGTGTATCCTATAGATAACATCTTCACATAGGCCTTCAAAGCATTAACCTCATCCTTTGTGATAGATGTGTGTTCAATTTGTAAACCCAGTGCAGCCTCTTCTAAACGTTCTGCGGTGTGTTTCGCGTGTCTAAAAACATACTCATATGCAGCATGGTCTTGCAACGTCATAACTTCACTTTTTTCGTTACGCTGGGGGCCGTTAGCAACCTCATTATCAAACCCGTCAATACACGTTTTAAGTAAGTCCTCCTGAATCTCTGTCTTCGACGGACACGAATTATCGTCGCGCAGTTTGATTCCTTGCATACGGAGTATAATCTTTGGATCTATTGTGTTCATTTTCGCTTCAAGTCCCACATCTTTAGTCGTAGCACGAATGAACTGTGCCAGTTGACAATCTTTGGGATCAATAGATTCAATAGATACATTGACGTCCATGGCATAGAGTGATGCGATGTTCATCATCGGTAGATTCAAATTATTGTAGACGCTCATCAGCTTTTTCATTTCATCTTTATTTACACTCAGTTCATATCCCCAAAAACCGAAAATTGACTGAATTTGTGTATCTGAATCATATATAGCTTCATATCGTATATCTTCTGATTTTAGAAAATCAAACTCGGGAAACAACTTGTAAAATTGAAACCGTTCGGCAAGAATGTTGAAAGCATCTATTTTTTCATTCGTTTCATCTGTTCCCCCTCCTCCTCCTTCTTCAGATTCTTCTACTTCCCAATCTTCTTCCCCTTCTTCCCCTCCT
>MDSV01138828.1_pt1 | contig 16716 bp, 16 predicted proteins | sample 810851 | NCBI WGS metagenome assembly MDSV01 (sample SAMN05326640, study PRJNA326480) | marine metagenome | isolation source: seawater | place: Atlantic Ocean: North East | collected 2012 | reverse complement strand
TTCCAACATCAAAGGTTCTATCTGGAAATTTTTTTTCAAATAAGTTAAGTCCAGTTCCTGATGGCATAGCACCAGTAATTCCAACAATTTTAGTATCTTGTTCGGCATGTTTTATCAAAGTCTCCGCAAAAACCTTTGTATATGAAGGGGTATTAGAGTGGGATTTAGATTGTTCTCCAGTAGATATATTGAACTTGGAGACTCCATGGTATTTATCTCCAGAAATTTCCGCTGGTTTATATCCTTTACCTTTTTGAGTTCTTACATGTATTAATACTGGACCTTGATGATTTGAATTTTTTACATTTTCAAAAATCTGAACTAAATTTTCAACATCATGCCCATCTGTTGGACCAACATAATAAAAACCTAGTTGACTGAACAAAGTGCCCCCAGTAACAATATTTCTCAGCAGATCTTCTGCTTTTCCAGCTTTTTGAGAAAATCTTTTTGAAAATGCTGATATAACCATCTTAAGAGTTTCTCTAAAACTAAAATATAATTTTCCTGATAGTAATTTAGCTAAATAGTTACTCATTGCTCCAACGGGTCTTGCAATCGACATATCATTGTCATTTAGTACTACAATTAAATTTGATTTTAATGCACCAGCATTATTCATTGCTTCGTAAGCCATACCAGCACTCATTGCTCCATCTCCAATTACAGCGATCACGTTATTATTGTTGTTAGATAATTTTTTTGCTACAGCCATGCCCAGCGTTGAAGAAATAGATGTAGAACTGTGAGCAGCTCCAAAAGGATCATATTCGCTTTCAGCCCTTTTAGTGAATCCAGAAAGCCCTCCACCTTTTCTTAATGTTTTGATACGATCTCTTCTACCTGTAATTAGCTTATGGGGATAACATTGATGACTAACATCCCAAACTAATTTATCTTTTGGAGTATCAAATACATAATGTAAAGCCACTGTAAGCTCGACTACTCCTAATCCTGCACCGAGATGCCCGCCTGTTTCGGATACTACATCAATTAATTCATCTCTTAATTCATTTGAGATTTGTTTTAAATTCTCTCTTTTAAATTTTCTTAAATCATTTGGAAAATTTATTTGTTTTATAAGTCTAGTCATTAAAATTTTCTATTTAACATAAATTCAATTGTTTCCATTAAATCTTTTGTATTTTTTCCACGTTTTTTTAATTTAAGCAATATTTTTTTCTTTAATTTTTCTGCGAACTTAAATGCCTTTTTGTATCCTATAAGATTAATCAAAGTTGATTTACCTTTTTTCTTGTCTTTTTTTATTGGCTTGCCAGCTAATTGTTTGGTTCCTTTTAAGTCCAAAAAATCGTCTGTTAATTGAAATAATAGACCTATTTCTTCTCCTAGCTTGCCCATTAAAATTACATCTTTTTCACTTTTATTTGCAATTATAGATGATGCTTGCAAACAAAAATTAAATAACTTACCAGTTTTTTTTCTTTGCATGTCTATTATTTGATTAAAACTTTTTTTTTTATTTTCAAATTTTAGATCTAATTCTTGGCCACCGGCTATTCCTGTATGACCTGAGAAATTAGCAATTAATCTAATAATTTTATTTTTTTGGCTTAATGATAATGAGTTTTTTTTATCAGAAAGTATTTCAAATGCTAAAGTCAATAATGAGTTTCCTGCCAGCACAGCAGTTGCCTCACCAAATTTTTTATGTGTTGAGAGTTTACCTCTTCTAAACGAGTCGTTATCCATGCAAGGTAGGTCATCATGAATTAATGAGTAAGAATGAATACATTCTACTGCAGCACAAACATAGATTAGTTTACTCTCTTTTATTTTATATAACTTTCCTGAGTCCAATATAATAGTTGATCTAATTTTTTTTCCACCAGAAATAACTCCATATTTCATTGGAGAAACAAGCATTGTTTTTTTTTGTTTTTTGAGAAAATTTATTAAAAATTTATCAATTTTTTTTGCGTTTTTATTAAGTTTATTTATCATCAATTTTTTTCTCTGATGGCTCATAAATTTCTTTAGATTTTTTCTTAAATAAATTTTCTATGTGTTTATTCAGATTAATAAGTCTTTTATACTCTCTATCTGCATTTTTTAGATCAAAATTTTCACTTTCCAGCTTAATAAGTATTTTATTAATTTCCTCTTTTGCCTCTTTTAATGATTTACTTTTTATATCAGCTGGAATATTTTCGATTTTCATAAACTAATTATAATTACATTATGAAAAACCCATATTCAAATATATATTCTTTTAATAAAAGAATACTTAAGAAAACAATCAAATCTCTTAAAAATGGAAATATAGCTAGTTTACCTACCGAAACCGTGTATGGCTTAGGTGGAAATGCTTATTCCAAAAAAGCAATTAACAAGATTTATAAGTTGAAAAAGAGGCCAAAAAAAAATCCACTTATTATCCACTATTTTAATACTAAAAACTTAGATAAAGATGTCATTTTAAATGAAAATTTTTATAAGCTTTATAAAAAATTTTGTCCAGGTCCTATAACGTTTGTTTTAAATAAAAATAAAAATTCTAAAATAAGATCTGTAGCTACTGCAAATTTAAAAACTATAGCGATAAGATTTCCTAAACATTCTATTGTAAGATCAATCTTAAAGTCTATTGATTTCCCTCTTGCAATGCCCAGTGCAAATATTTCTACAGGCTTGAGTCCAGTAAGTGCTTTTGATGTGTTTGAAGAATTTGGTAAAAAAATAAATATTATTAATGGAGGTAAATCAAAAATTGGCATTGAGTCAACTGTTGTCGATTTAACAGGAAAACCAAAAATTTTAAGACTAGGCATAATAAGTAAGAGTGAAATAAAAAAAATTTTAAGAGTTAATTTTTCATCAAAAAAATCAAAAATTAAAGCTCCAGGAATGCTCAAAAAACATTACTCTCCTGGAATACCAGTAATTTTAAGAGGAAAACCCTCATGTAATAATCACGCTTTCATAGTTTTTGGTAAAAATTATAAAAGAAAAAAAAATTATTTTAATTTAAGCAAAAATGGCAGCTTGAAAGAAGCTGCTGCTAATTTATATAAAGTGATGAGAGTTATAAAAAAAAGAGGATATAGAAAAATCTTTATAGCAAAAATTCCAAAAAAAAATCTTGGATTAGCTATTAATGATCGTTTAACAAGAGCATCAAAATAATGTTTATTGAAATAAGAAATCTCACAAAAATTTATAATGAATATTTAGCCGTAAATAATATTAATTTTGAAATAGAAAGAAATAAAACTATCGGACTTTTAGGTCCTAATGGATGTGGAAAAACTACAACTATTGGTATGATGTTAGGTCTTGTATCTCCTTCAGAGGGAGAAATTTTAATTGAGGATAAAAATATAAATCTTTTTAGAAGGGATGAAATTTTGAAAAGATTTAATTTTGCTTCTCCTTACGTCGAATTGCCAAAAAAATTAACAGTAAAACAAAATCTTGAGATTTATGGAAGATTGTATGGTGTAAGTAATTTAAACGAAAGAATTGAAGAAGTTTCAAATGATTTAGATATTAAAAGTTTTTTTGCTAGGAAGACTGGTGAACTTTCTTCAGGTCAAAAAAACAGAGTGTCATTAGCTAAGTCATTAATTAACAAACCAGAGATTCTTCTGCTAGATGAACCAACTGCAAGTTTAGATCCTGATATTGGAGATTTTATAAGAAGTTATATTCAGGACTATAAAACAAAAAATAGAGTAACAATTTTATTGGCTTCACATAATATGAATGAGGTGGAGCGGCTGTGCGACAGCGTAATTATGATGCGAAAAGGTAAAATAATTGACAGAGGTACATGTAAAGACTTAATCAATAAACATGGTAGAAATAATTTAGAAGAAACATTTTTAAAATTAGTAAGGAATAATAATGAATTTCAATAAAATTTATGCATTAGGTTTGAGGCATTTGTATTTAATTAAAAACTCTTTACCAAGAGTTATAGATCTCATTTATTGGCCTACAGTACAAATTTTTTTATGGGGATTTATTTCTAAATTTTTTACCCTAAATTCAGAATATTACAGCAATACTGTCGGTGTTATTCTAACAGCTGCAATTTTGTATGATTTTTTATTTCGTTCAAGTATAAGTTTTAACATGATGTTTCTTGAGGAGATATGGAGTAGAAACTTTACAAATTTATTTATCGCACCGATCAGGATTAGAGAAATTATTGCAGCTTTGACATTAACTGCTATTCTAAGAACTTTGATTGGATTAATTCCTGCAGTATTAATAGCAATTCCTTTATTTGGCGTGTCAGTTCTAAAACTTGGAATTCCGCTTATTTTTCTTTTAATCGCACTTTATCTCTTTGGAGTTACATTAGGCCTTCTAGTAACTTCTGGCCTTCTTCGATACGGACCCTCATTTGAAAATATTGCTTGGGCAAGTTTATTTTTCCTAGCACCTCTTGGATGTATTTACTACCCAATAGAGATATTGCCATTATCTCTTCAAATCGTAGCGAAGGCATTGCCCTTAGTTCATATTTTTGAAGAAATGAGAAGTATTTTGATAAATAATTCTGTGAATTATCTAAACATATTTAAGTCGATCTCTATATCTGTAGTATATTTTATTTTTGGTGTTATAGTTTTTTATATCTCATACTTTGGAGCAAAAAAAAGAGGAACCTTAATCAATATGGGTGAATAATTTATGAATAAGAATAAAGAAAATATTAAAAGGTTGGAGTCACCTCCAAAAATCGTGAGGAATATGTTTGATAAAAAGGAAATCAATCTTTTTCTTAAACTTTATGAAGATCTACCTGTAACAGTTCATAATAAAAAGCAAAATGTTATCAAAAAGCGATGGCTGCAAGGATATAATACTGAGCTTGAACAAATATTTTGTAATAGACTAGAAAAAGAAATAGGCGACTTTAAGATGGATAATCTCAAGGATGAAAAAGATAAAGATATTTTTGGTCTTATACAAGAAAGTTATAACCCTATAGGACTACATGTTGATGCGGGTTTTGAAATAAATAATCAAATTTATAAACAAACATTAATCCCTTTATCATCAGTTGGGAGTACGGTTATATTTAAAAATAGATTTTATGATGGCTCAACAAGCTTTACACAAGATCCGGAAGAATTAAATAAGAAAAACCTAAGCTATGGTCAGAATAAAAGATCAGATGTACATTTAAAAATGTATGGGGATAAACCTTTTGATAAACTTATACACGAAAAATATCTTAAGCATGAAAAGATAGAAAATTTGAAAGGCTTAGAAGTTGAATTAATTTACGAATGGGAGGTAGGTTCGATGTTAATTTTTGACCGAAGTCACTTACATTGCTCATCTTCTGTTATAAAAGGAAAGAAAATAGGAATAGCCACTTTTACTAAAAAGTAATTTAAAAGGAATGTTAAAGAAAAAAATCATTAAAATATTTAGAAGTATCGCAAAGTTGTTTTTACCAATAATTTTTAAGTTACTAATTAATTTAAAATTAAATAGAAGAGTAATTAATTTTCTTCAAGAAAAAAGTTATTTTAGTAATAATGCATACAATTTTCATGAGGAAATAAAATCTTTGCTTAAAAATAATAAAATAGTTGCTCTAGATGTTGGAGCACAAGGGGGTTTTAATTCAGATGAATTTTTTCCAAGTAGGTATAACAATTTTTTTGATTGTATATTAGTGGAGCCAATTCAGTCCGAAGTTAAAAAATTTAAAAATAGTAAATTTGTAATAAATAAAGCTCTTTGGAGCTCAAAGATAAAAAAACAAATACATATTTTAGATAATAGACTTGGTAGTTCGTCAATGTATAAGCCAGATGAAGATAAATTTGATTTACATAACATAAGAAAAGACGATTTTGAAAAATTTAAAATTACAAGAACAATCGATGTTGAGTGTGACACGATAGAAAACTCATTAAAAGAACTTAATATTAAGAGCTTAGACTATCTTAAAATAGATACACAAGGAGCAGAATTAGAAATTTTGAAAGGAATTGGAAACTATAGACCAGTTTTAATCAAAATTGAGGCACACATTTTCTCAATGTATAAAGATACTCCAGAATGGAGTCAGTTATTAAATTGCCTTTATGAATTAAATTATTTGATAATAGATTGGAAAGGAATAGGTAAACATAAAACTAGAATAGCTGCAGAAATAGATTTATTGTTTATTCCAAATTTTAATAATCAAGAAGGTAAAAAAAAGATAGTTGATAATTTAGATAAGTTTACTTCACTTCTATTGATATTTGGCCAATTAAGTATTTTGAAAACAATTTTAAAAAGGTTAAATATTAAAATGGTTAATATTGATAAATATGAGGATTTGTATTTTAATTAATGGCAATTTATGATTGTTTTCAATATTTTAATGAAGATCATATTGTTGATCTACGTTTAAATATATTGAATAAGTATGTTGATTACTTCGTTATTTCTGAGTCAACCAAAACTCATCAAGGAAAAAATAAAAAGATCAATTTTAATATAAATAATTTTCCTAAATTTAAAGATAAAATTATATTTTTAATTGCTAATTATGAGGAAAAAGTAAATTTTGATAAACATACAGGTGGAGAGTCACCAATCGAACAGCATCAGAGAAATAAGTTAATCGATGGACTTAAAAATGCTAATCAAGATGATTTAATTATTTTATCTGACTCCGACGAAATTCCAGATTTAGAAAAACTAAATGAAATAAAAAAAGGTAAAAAATTTATAGCATTCTCTCAAAAGATGTTTATGTATAAACTAAATCTACAAAATATTGAAGAGAGTAATTGGATTGGTTCAAGGATCGTTAAAAAGAAAGATTTAAAATCAATGCAATCTTTGAGAAATCTAAAGTTTAAAAATTACCCATTTTGGAGATTAGATAAAAAAAACTTACAAATTATTAATGGAGGATGGCATTTTTCTTTTTTACAAACTCCAGATCAAATATTAGAAAAAATACAATCTTATTCTCACGGGGAATTCAACACAGAAGATATAAATGAAAAAAAAATTGAAGAGAGAATTTTAAAAAATGAGGATATTTTTAAAAGGGGTAATACACTAAAAAAAGTTCAATTAGATGAAACTTTTCCAAGATTTATAACAGAGAACAAGGGGAATTTTTTAAAATGGATTATTTAATTTGGTGCGCCGGATAGGAGTCGAACCCATAACCTCCGGAGCCGAAATCCGGCGCTCTATCCAGTTGAAGCTACCGGCGCAATAATTATAGTTTTAAATTAATTTATGAATAATACAATGAAATTTTTAGTTAATAAGGATGATAGTGGCGATAGAGCAGATATTTTTTTATCGAAAAAAATTAAAAATTTTACTCGCACCTATATCAAAAAATTAATTAAGAACAATCTTTTAAAGGTTAATAAAAAGATAATAAATTCGCCGTCCTTAAGATTGAAAAGAAATGACTATATTTCAATAGAGTTATTAGCAAAAGAAGATAAAAAACTAATTCCGAAAAAGATAAATTTAAATATTGTATTCGAAGATAAGGATATTCTTATAATTAATAAACAAAAAGGGCTAGTTGTTCATCCTGGAGCTGGAAATTATATGGATACTTTAGCTAATGCCTTGACTTTTAAATATAAGAAAAATTTATCAGATATAAATGGAAAGTTAAGACCTGGAATAGTACATAGAATAGATAAAGAAACGAGTGGATTATTAGTAATAGCAAAAAATAATATATCTCACTCGAAACTTAGCAAACAGTTTAACGAACACACTATCAAAAGAAAGTATAAATGTTTAGTTTGGGGGATTATTCGTCCTCTTAATGGTAAAATAGAAACTTTTATTACAAGAAATAAAAAAAATAGACAACTAATGACAGTCAGTGATTTAGTAGGAAAAAAAGCTATCACTAATTATAAAACTATAAAAACTTTTTTCTCAGATAATATTCCAAAAATAAGTTTGATGGAATGTGAACTTGAAACTGGAAGAACTCATCAAATAAGAGTTCATTTAAAATATAAAGGTGTATCAATTTTAGGTGACAAACAGTACGGAAAAAAAAATCTTAAATTTAAGAAAATTAATAGTGCTTTATTTTCTCAAATAAAGAATCTTAAAGGCCAAGCACTACATGCTCAAACTCTTGAATTTTTACATCCAACAAAAAATGAATGGGTAAAATTTAATTCAGAATTACCTGAGGACTTTAAAAATGTACTAAATAAACTTAAAGATCTTGCCAATTGAAATTTTAAAATTTATATATAAATGATTGATATGAAAAAAAAAAATGAAATAAGTAATTTACCTACCCCTTCGACTGGTGGCTTATCAGTTTATCTAGCGCAAATTAAAAAATTTCCGATGCTTGATGCTGAAGAAGAATATATGTTGGCAAAAAATTGGAGAGAAAATGGAAATCTTCAATCAGCACATAAACTTGTTACAAGTCATTTAAGATTAGTTGCTAAAATAGCCATGGGTTATAGAGGTTATGGATTGCCAGTAAACGAATTGATTTCTGAAGGAAACCTAGGTCTAATGCAAGCGGTAAAAAAATTTGATCCAGATAAAGGTTTTAGACTTGCTACTTACGCCATGTGGTGGATCAAAGCTGCAATCCAAGAATATGTTTTAAGATCTTGGAGTTTAGTTAAGATGGGGACAACATCCGCTCAAAAAAAACTTTTTTTTAATTTAAAAAAAATTAAAAATCAAATAGCTCCGGGCCAAGAGGGAGACTTAAAAGATGATCAAGTAAAAGAAATATCTAAACGCCTTGATGTAGATTCAAACGAGGTTATTAATATGAATCGAAGGATGATGGGTCAAGAAAAATCTCTTAATGATCCAATTAAACAAGGTGAGTCTGATGAATGGCAAGATTGGCTTGTAGATGAAAGCTTAGATCAAGAGTTGGCTATTTCACAAAAACAAGAGTTCGATGACAAAAAAGAATTACTGAGAAGCGCAATGAAGATTTTAAATGATAGAGAAAAGGAAATTATCCAATCAAGAAGATTGTCTGAAAATCCCACAACACTTGAGGAACTAAGTAAAAAATATAAAATTAGTAGAGAGCGCATAAGGCAAATCGAAACAAAAGCTTTTGAAAAATTACAAAAATCAATGATAAACGCCAGTAAATCTAAAAATCTACTTCCTGCCAATTAAACTTTAAAAGGATCTTCAATTAATATTGTATCATCCCTTTCTGGACTAGTTGAAATACTTGAAATTTTTGCACCTATAAAATCTTCTAATGCATAAATATATTTTTTTGCATTTTCTGGTAAATCTTTCATATTTCTTACTCCCTGGGTGTTAGTTTTCCATCCAGGAAATGTTTTATAAATCGGTTTTATGTTGAATTGATCTTCAGTTGCAGCTGGCAAATAATCTAATTTCTTACCATCAAGATTATACTCTACACATATTTTAATTTCATCTAACTCATCTAAAACGTCTAATTTTGTAAGGGCTATTCCATTAATTCCAGCAATTTTAATTGTCTGACGAACCAAAACGCCATCAAACCAACCACATCTTCTTTTTCTAGCAGTAACAGTGCCAAATTCTTTTCCTCTTTTACCTAAGCTTTCACCGATTTCATTTTTTAATTCAGTAGGAAAAGGACCGCTACCAACTCTTGTGGTGTATGCTTTTGTGATTCCAAGAACATAACCAATTTTATCTGGACCTGAGCCTGAGCCTGTTGCTGCAGTTGCTGGAACGGTGTTTGATGAAGTAACATATGGATAAGTCCCATGATCAACGTCTAAAAGAATCCCTTGAGCACCCTCAAATAGAATTTTTTTTCTACTATTCTTATATTTATCTAGTTCAAACCATACTGGCTTTGCAAATTGTAAAATTTGTGGTGCAATTTCTAAAAGCTTCTTTTTAATTTCCTCTTTTTTATAAACTTTCTTTTTTAAACCTTTTCTAATTGCATTGTGATGTATAAGAACATTTTCTAATCGATTATCTAAATTACTTTCAGATCTAAGATCCATTACTCTTATAGATCTTCTTCCAACTTTATCTTCATAGCAAGGTCCAATACCTCTTCTTGTGGTCCCAATTTTTGATTTTCCAGCTGCATCCTCTCTAATTTCATCCATTTCTTGATGAAAAGGAAGTATTAGTGAAGCTGTATCAGAAATCATAAAATTTTCAGGTGTCACATTTATTCCTTTTTTTTTTATTTCTTTAATTTCTTCAAGAAGTGCCCAAGGATCAATTACAACACCGTTTCCCAAAATTGAGATTTTTCCCTCTCTTACTATACCTGATGGAAGTAGTCTTAATTTAAAAACTTTTTTATCTATTACTAAGGTGTGACCAGCGTTATGGCCACCTTGAAACCTTACAACTACATCGGCTTCACTCGAAAGCCAATCAACAATCTTTCCCTTACCTTCGTCTCCCCACTGTGAACCAACAACAACTACATTTTTCATTATAAAAATTTTCTGTTCAATTTAAAAGAATTCAAGTGATTAATAGGTCCATGTCCTTTCCCATACATCAGATTACTTTTTATAGCTTGGTTAACATATTTAATTCCTAACTCACAAGATTTCTTTAAAGGTTTTCCACATGATAAAAAGGTTGCTATTGCGCTTGATAATGTACAACCTGTGCCATGTGTATTTTTAGTTTTGATTTTCTTATTTTTAAAAATCTTAAGTTTTTTACCTGCAAATAAAACATCGTTTACGTATATTGAATTTAAGTGACCGCCTTTAAGTAAAATATTTTTTACACCTAAATCTGATAAAAGATTTGCTGAGACTAGCATATCTTCCAAGTTTCTAATTTTCTTTCCACTTAATATCTCAGCTTCAGGAATATTGGGTGTAATTAAATGAACATTTTTTATTAATTTATTTTTTAGAAGCTTTATTGCTTCTTTATCAATGAGTTTAGTCCCACCTTTGGCGACCATTACAGGATCTAAAACTACATTTTTAAATCTCATTTTTTTTAAAATTGCAATTATTTTAATAATCACCTCTAGAGAATTGAGCATTCCAATTTTTATTGCATCTGGTTTGATATCGTTACATGTAAATAATATTTGTCTCTCTATCTCCATAGGATCAATAGAAAAAACTGATTTTACTCCAGTGGTATTTTGAGAAGTTATTGCAGTAACGGCAGTCATTGCATAACTTCCTAATGACGTTACTGTTTTTATGTCTGCTTGAATACCAGCTCCACCCGATGAGTCTGAACCTGCAATAATTAAAATTTTTGATCTTGGTTTCAAATTATCTTATTGATTTCTTTATTAATTTAATACATCTTAAAATTAGATATTTATCATCGGACTCGGCCATTATTCTTATTTTTGGCTCAGTTCCAGATTTTCTTACTAAAATTCTGCCTTTTTTTCTCATAATTTTTTTTGCTTGATTAATTGCAATTTTACATTTCGATTGATTAATAATTTCTTTATTTTTTACTATGATATTTTCTAAAACTTGAGGCATAGGTTTAAAAACATTTAGCAGCTCACTTGCTTTTTTATTTTTTCTTAATGAGTACAAAACCTCAAGAGCTACTAGCAGACCATCGCCGGTAGTCGCAAATTTTCCTAAAATTATATGTCCAGATTGTTCTCCTCCTAAATTAAAGTTTAATTTTTTCATCTTTTCTTTCACATATCTATCTCCAACTTTTGACCTAAAAAATCTAATTTTTTCTTTTTTAAGAAATCTTTCTAAACCATAATTAGACATAAGGGTTCCAATTACTCCTCCTTTTAAGATTTTTTTTAATTTCCATCTTCTTGCTAACATTGCAATTATTTGATCTCCATCTACTATTTTACCTTTTTCATCACACATAATTATTCTATCTGCATCACCATCAAAAGAAATACCTACGTGGGCTTTAAATCTTTTAACAGCTGCCTTAATTTTGTAAGGACAAGTCGAGCCACATTTATCGTTTATATTCAGGCCATCAGGGTTTACGCCAATAGGAATAACTTTTGCACCGAGATCCATTAAAAGTTTAGGAGCGGCCTTATAAGCTGCTCCATTTGCACAATCTAAAACAATCTTAAGACCATTTAATCGAAATTTTTTTGGAAAATTGTTTCTTAATATTTTGATATATTTATCATTTCCGTCCTCTAACCTTTTTACTCTTCCTAAATATTTTGGATGAGTCAGCTGATTAGCGTTATTAGTATCAATTAATTTTTCTATTTTTTTTTCTATTTTATCAGATAGTTTTAAACCATCTGGACCAAATAATTTTAATCCATTATCGTGGTAAGGATTGTGAGAAGCTGTGATCATTATTCCCATGTTAGCCTTCATTGATTTTGTTAACATTGCTAATCCGTTCGTTGGTAAAGGACCGAGAGTAAAAACATGCATACCGCCTGATACAAGGCCTGAAACTAGTGCTGGTTCTAGAGTATAACCAGATAGTCTTGTATCTTTTGCGATTACGGCTATTTGTTTATTTTTTTTTTGATTTTTAAAATAAGTACCTGAAGCTAAACCAAATTTAAAAAATTTTTCACCAGTGATATTTCCTAGATTGACTGTTCCTCTGATTCCGTCTGTTCCAAAATACTTGTTTTTCATTGATGTAATAATATTTTTTTAAAAACTACAATTCCTTGATTTACCTCTTTAACGTTATGAACTCTAAAAATTTGTACCCCTTGCAACAATAGAAATAAAATAGAGGCTAGCGTTCCTCCAATTCTTTCTTGGGTATCGTATCTTCCAGATATTTGGTTTATAAATCTTTTTCTAGAAGTTCCAATCATAATAGGCAGTCCTAAGCTATGAAACAATGATATATTAGATATTAAAGTCAAATTATGTTTCAAAGTTTTACCAAAACCAATACCAGGATCTAAGATAATATTTTTATCTTTAATTTTATCATTAATATTTTTTTCAAAAAAATCATAAATATCTAGTAGTACGTTTTTATATTTAGGATTAAGCTGCATCGTATTTGGAGTTCCTTGCATATGATGAAGAACTTTAGAAATTTTGTATCTATTGATTTTCCCCAATGAACTTTTGTCAAATGTAAACCCCGAAACATCATTTATTAAATCCGCACCATATTTGATGCCTTTAATCATTAAATCTGATTTTCTTGTGTCAATTGAAAGAGCTACTCCCTTATATTTTTTTTTAAATTTTTTTAATACATTTTGTAACCTTTTCCACTCAATATTAGGTTTAATAGTTTTCGACCCAGGCCTAGTTGACTCACCACCTATATCAATTATAGCAGCACCATCTTTGATCATTTTTGAAATTTGTTTAAATGACTTATTTTTACTGTTAAATTTCCCTCCATCTGAGAAACTATCTGGTGTTAAATTTAAAATTCCCATTATTGACGGGGAATCAAAGTTAATATGATTTAAGAAATTTTTTCTTCTTGAAATAATATTTTTTAAATCTTTTTTAACCTTAAGTTTAATTTTTTTTTTTAAGTTCTTTATATTCTTGAAGTGAATAATTTGGCTTTTTGTTTTATTTTTATTTCTTATAAAAATTTCAAGAGTGTCGAACGCAATATATTTATTATTACAAAGTGGAAGCGCTTTTTTGAGCTTAATTAATGAAATTGCTTGCTTACCATAGTAAAAATTACACGCTCTTGTGTAATATTTAATCATTAAGCTAAATTGCTGGTTTTGGCTTTAATCCAAGCGATCCAAGTGCAGATGATGATTTTCCATCATCACTCTCTTCCTCTTTAAAAGATCTTGTGGGTTTTATATCTTTAAGTATTAAATCTCTTATTTCATCGCCAGATAAAGTCTCATAAACGAGCAATGCTTTCGCTATTTTATGCAAGTCATCAATTTTTTCAGTCAAAACTTTTTTAGCTCTTTCATAACCTTTATCAACGATCTTCTTTACTTCAGCATCGATTTTCTTAGCGGTTTCCTCAGACATGTTTTGTTGTTTAGTTACTGACCTACCAAGAAATACCTCTTCCTCATTTTCTCCATAAGCAATGGTTCCTAACTCTGTGCTCATTCCATATTTAGTGACCATGTTTTTAGCCATTTTAGTTACCATATCTATATCTGATGATGCTCCTGATGTAACTTTATCATGGCCGAATATTAGTTCCTCAGCTATTCTTCCACCCATAGCAACTGCTATGTCTGCATGCATTTTTTCTCTTGATACAGATAACTGGTCTCGCTCTGGTAATCTCATAACCATACCTAAAGCTCTACCTCTTGGTATGATGGTTGCTTTATGAATAGGATCTGATGCTTTTTCATTTAATGCAACAATCGCGTGTCCACCTTCATGATAGGCTGTAAGTTTCTTTTCATCTTCTGACATAACCATCGATCTTCTTTCTGCTCCCATCATTACTTTGTCTTTAGCTTCTTCAATATCAGACATTGTAACAACTCTTTTATTTTTTCTAGCTGCCAACAAAGCAGACTCATTTATCAAGTTAGCTAAATCTGCTCCAGAAAAACCAGGGGTCCCCCTCGCAACAGTTCTTAACTTAACATCTGGACCTGTATTAATCTTTTTTACGTGAACTTTAAGTATCGCCTCTCTACCAATAATATCAGGATTTCCTACGACAACCTGTCTATCAAATCTGCCTGGTCTTAACAAAGCAGGGTCTAGCACATCTGGTCTATTCGTGGCTGCAATTAATATTATACCTTCATTAGTATCAAAACCGTCCATCTCAACTAAAAGCTGATTAAGAGTTTGTTCTCTCTCATCATTTCCTCCTCCAAGACCTGCACCTCTACTTCTTCCTACTGCATCAATCTCATCAATGAAAATAATACAAGGTGAGTGTTTTTTCCCTTGTTCGAACATATCTCTTACTCTTGAGGCTCCTACTCCAACAAACATCTCTACGAAATCTGATCCAGAAATAGAAAAAAAAGGTACATTGGCTTCGCCGGCAATTGCTTTCGCCAAAAGAGTTTTGCCAGTTCCTGGTGGCCCAATCAAAAGAGCTCCTTTCGGGATCTTTCCTCCAAGTCTACTAAATTTTTTTGGGTCTTTTAAAAATTCAACTATTTCTTCGACTTCTTCTTTGGCTTCTTCCACGCCTGCAACATCGTTGAAAGTGACTTTGCCTTGAGCTTCATTTAATAATTTTGCTTTTGATCTTCCGAATCCCATTGCACCACCTTTTCCTCCTTGCATCTGGCGCATAAAAAATATCCAAACACCAATAAGTAAAAGCATTGGGAACCATGATAGCAATATTCCTAGCAAAGAAGGCATTTTATCTTCTTGGGGAGTTGCATTTATACTCACGCCATTGGAAGAAAGTTTCTCTACCAATTCAGGATAATTAGGTGAATAAGTTTTAAATTTGTCACCATTAGCCAAAACTCCATTAATATTATTTCCTTGTATCTGTACTTCGACTACTCTACCTGCATCAACTTCATTCAAAAAATTTGAAAATGGAAGAGTGTCTTGATTAGAGTTTACCCTATTAGGGTCTTGAAACATGTTAAATAGTCCCACTGAAAGCAAGACAATAATGACCCACATGACTAAGTTTTTAATATTCATAATCTTTAAATAAGCATTTAATATTTTTAAACAAGTATAATTTAATCAATAATTAGTTGTAAATAAGACAAAATATAACATTTATTGTGGAAATATTAAGTTTTCTCAATTTTTAAGCTTAAAAAATCTTTTTTTTTAGTGAATATGCACCCTCCCAAGGTTGATTTATTAAAATTATTGCTTTCAATTTTTTTTATCAAATTTAACACTTTTTTTGATCTTGGATTGTAGTAGTTTTTTTTTAATTTTTTAATTGCTTTATTAATAGCACCGATCTTCATATCAATGTTTATCTCTTTAAGTTTTTTTAAATCAATTAAAACTTCGTGCCTTGATTTTTTTATAAGTTCTCTAAATAATCTCTCAGAATATTCGTCAATTGTAATTTTACTTGAAGCCAGATTTTTAATTGATTTGATAATTTGATCATATTCTATACCGCTTTTTTTTAACGGTAATCTTAAATTTCTTATTTTTGTTCTTAAATATTTTGTATTCAAATTAGACGGATCACGAAAATATTTTTTAAAGGTATTTTTTGCTATCTTAACTAAATATCTTTTTTTAACGTCTAATAATGGCCTAAATAAATAAACATTGTTTTCAATTTTTGAGAGAGATTTCATAGAAGATAAACCCGTTAAACCACTTCCACGTGAAAGTCTTATAAAAAATGTTTCAACTTGATCTTCCAAGTTATGAGCTGTTAAAACAGTGCTTATTCTCTTTTTTTTACAAAAATCTACAAGATATTTATATCTGATATGTCTTGCCTCTCCTTGTATATTTTTAGTAATTTTTTTTTTGTTATTAATAATTAATAGATTAATTCTAAACTTTTTAAGCAAGTTTTTGACCTTTTTAGCCTCTACCCCTGAATTTCTTCTGATGTTATGATTGATTAAAATATAATAAAATCTTGAGTTAGTTTCCAAAGAATAAAGTTTGGTGAGTACTACTAGCGCTAAACTATCTGGTCCGCCCGAAACAGCAACTACAAAAACTTTCTTTTTTAATTTGTCTAAATCTTTTTTAAATTGCGAAAGTATTGTTGATAAATCTGTAAATTTTTCAAAACAGATTTTAAGATTTACACTTGAATTTTTTTTGCTCATACTGAGCTTTTTGTAACACAGACTTGCTAGCTTTTGGGTATTCTTTTTTTAATCCTGAAATCATT
>MDSV01077078.1_pt1 | contig 16716 bp, 7 predicted proteins | sample 810851 | NCBI WGS metagenome assembly MDSV01 (sample SAMN05326640, study PRJNA326480) | marine metagenome | isolation source: seawater | place: Atlantic Ocean: North East | collected 2012 | reverse complement strand
GAGCCGGTGGCGAGGACGACGCTGCGCGAGTTCTACCGCGGACGATGATGTATCGGTATCTCTTCTTCTCTACGTATGGCTCCCTATTTGCTCACACGACGACGCGCACGCCTTGGCGTTCCAGGAGCCGTTTCACACGCGCCACGGTCTCGACGCTCGGGGGTTTCATGCCCCTCAGCGGGTACTCCAGCCCCATCTCGCGCCACTTGTACGCGCCGAACGTGTGGTAGGGCAGAAGCTCCACCCCGGCGACGTTTTCGTGGCGTTTCGCCAGCCGGGCCACGCCCATGACTTCGGCGTCCGAGTCCGTGGCGAATTCGCGGAAGTCGCTCCCCTCGTCGCCACCGCTCGCGGCGCTCATGAGAACGTACCGAAGCCACGTCGTGACTCGAAACTCCTCGCACGCGTCGAGGAACGCGAGCAACACGCGATGCGGTCGCGCGTCGTGCGACCCCGTGATTTTCTCGTGCCTCGCCGGGTCGGCGCTTTTGACGCACACCAGCGCGATGTCCACGGCAGGCAGCAGGTCTCGCCACTGCCTTTCCACCCCCGCCGCGGCGGTATCGATCGCCGCTGTCAAGCCCAGCGCCTTCGCTCGCAAGCACAGCGCCTTGCAGAACCTGGGCTGCAGCAGAGGTTCGCCGCCGCTTATCGTAACGCCGCCGCCGCTCTTCCGATAAAAACCGAGCTTGGGGAGCAGGGGCCGGAACACGTCCGTGACGCTCATGGTCTTCCCGGAAGAGGGCGACCACGAGTCGGGGTTGCAGCAAAACACGCACCGCTTGTTGCACCCCTGCAGAAACACGATCGCGCGCACGCCGTGACCGTCCACGGCGGTGAACGTCTCCACGCTGTGCACGCGACCTGTCGTGGTGCGTTCCCAGAGGAGGAGTGGTGAGCAAAAAAAAGCGCAGTCAGCGACTCGTGCGATATCGCGTCGGCGGGGGAAACGAGGACGCGTTCGCGAAAGGACGCACCGCGCGCCTCGCCCAGGTCTTCGATGTCCGCATCGTGGCGCGTCGAAAGCGTCTTGGACGCGTCGAGGTCGCAGTCGCGGCACGCCATGGCGGGGCGACCGCGTGTGTCTCGTGAAGTTCTCGAGAAAACGAGAAAAAAAAAAGAAACAAGGCACCGAAAAGGACGCGAGTGTCAGTAAATCGGCGTCGCCGATTCCTGATCGCTCATTGGCCGAGGGAGTGTGCTGACGCACAAAAACTCAGGGGGACGGCTGACGAGGAACCAGTCTGCATTACCGATCGCACACGACTGTGAGGTGAGGACGCGACCCCGATCGGCGCCTCGGTTCTCGCACCCTTCGACATCCCCGCGCACATCTCACGCGGGCGACGCGAGCGCTCGGGCGGGTCCGCGCGACTGGGGAGTCCCATGGGACGTCCCCGGGACGTTCTCGTCGAGGGATTTCGTTTTTACTCATCCGTTTTTCCCCTCGTCCCGAAGGCTGCCGAAGCCGAGCCTTCCGCTGACCGGAGCCCCGACAACCCTCTCCGCGCATTCGCTCACATTCATCAGCCCACCCACGGACGATGGCCGCCTCCATGACCGCCTCCGCGCTTTCCGCGCGCGCGTTCACGCGCGCGCGCCTCGGCAAGACCCGCCGCGTCGCGTCCACCTCGCGTTCCGCGATGGTGGTGCGGGCGAAGCAGACGGACGAGGCTGAGGTGCTGGCGAAGTACCCCGACGGGGGCCCCGTGTTCTGCGTGCAGATAGACTGCTCCATGGGCACGAACAGCACCGGCATCGTCATGCGCGAGGGCGACGAGGGCCGGCCTGTGGTCTCCGCCATCCGCCCCGGCGGGACCGCCAAGAACAAGCTCAAAATCGGGGACGTGTGCCTCGCCACCACCTACACCGAGCTCGTCGCGGACCCCGACAACAAGACCCTGAAGTGGGGCACGCCCACCGTGGGCTGGTTCGACACCGAGAACGAGCCGTACGCCTCGTCCATCGCCGCCATGGAGACCAACTCCGCCACGCTCAACCTGATCATGTTCCGACCGGAGTGAGCGCGACGAGAGCGCGCGCGAACGGCGCGCGGACGGCGAGGACGAAAAAACGAAAACGTGCGACGACGCGACTCCCGCCCCGACGCGACGGCGGAGCGCGGCGTCTCGAGACGCCGGCGCGGGTGGCGAAGACGGCGCGCGCGTATATAGATAGCGTCGACCGAAAGGTGACGCACTACGACCGTTATGTACTTTAGCTACGAAAGTACGTGATGGGAGGCACCTACTCGAGCCCCGCATCCCTGGGCCCCACCCTGAACCCTCCCGCGCGGTTGAGCCACGGCCACTTACGCACCATCCACGGGTACAGGTTTTTGTCCGCGCCGGCGATGACGCCGTCCACGTTTCCGGGCCACTCCGCGACGGCGGCGCCGTACTCGTACGCCGCGCCGTCCGTCGCGCGCGCGACCCAACCGCCGCGGTTCGCCGAGAGCAGCGCCTCGCCCGCGCACGTGTCCCACCGCTTCGTGCCCTTCGCCGGGAACACCCACGTGTCCACCAGCCCGTCCAGCATCATCGCCACTTTGCCCCCCGCGCCGCCCGTGCGCGCCACCGAGGACGGGTACAGTTTGTACACGGCGCCCTCCACGTACGGCGACGGGTGAGACCGCGTCGTCGCCACGCGCAACGCATCGAAATCCGCCGCTTTCGGTTTCATCACCGGCGACGCTTCGTGCGGCTCGCGGCCGGTGTGGGAAAACACGCCGAGCCCTGGGACACCCCACAGCGTGCGTCCCGCGCCGAAGGACCCGGGCGGGAACGTCTCCAGGTCATCCTCCGGCTTTTTGTTCTTCCGCTTGGGTTTCCAGCCCTCCGCCGCGAGCTTCTTTTTCTCCTCCGCGCGCGCCGCCAGCGCCGCCGTCATCGACGCCGGCGGCGCGCCGTCCGTGCCCACGAAGGGCTGGTGGATCACGCCCGCCACCGGGACGCCCTTGACGGCGACGCCGATCAGAACCGTGACCCCGCTCCAGAACTCGGGACCCTCCACGAACTCGCGCGTGCCGTCCAGGGGGTCCACCCACACCGTCACGTCGCTCTCGGCGCACGCCGGGTGCCGAAACAAACAAGACGTCTTTTGGCTCGTCGTCTTTGTCCTTCCTGTTTTCTTAGTGTCCCGCCCCCCCACTTTTTCTTCATCCTCCGCCTCGCCGTTCGCCCGCTCCCGCTCGGCTGTCCTCGCCTCCTCGAGGAGCCTCGCCTCCGCCGCCGGGCCCACCTCAAGCTCGGGCGGGAGCAGGAGCTCCCAGTCGCGCACGAAGTCCGCGGCTTGCTCGAACCGCGCGGCGCTCATCTCGAGGTGCGCGTCGTCGGCGTCCACGGAGCCGTCCGGGTTCGCCGCGCCCTTCGCGGCAAGCGCGCCCTCCGACGCCTCCTCGCCGACCACGGAGACGACGCCGCCGAAGGCGCGCCGCAGCGCGTCGCAAATCAGACGCTCGGACCGGCGGTCCGCCTGCGTCTGGGGGTCGAGCGCGTGACCGATGGATCCGCCCGGTAAGCCCGATCCGCCGCCCGATCCGGAAGATTTACCGTCGTTCTCGCGAGCGCCGTCCGCGCGCGCACGCTTCTCGGCGCGCGCGTCGCCCCGCTTTACTTCTTCAACACCGCCGCGCGCGTCCTCCTTCGAGCCGTCGCTCGCCTTGTCCTTGACGGCACCCATGTGCCCGCTCTCCGCAACGCCGCGCACGATGTCGCCCGCGTCGTCCGCCAGCGCGACGCAGACGCCGAGGACCGCCGCCACCAGCCGGCTCACCGGCCCGCCGCGCGTCGGCGGGACGTCCGCGTCCGCGCGCGGCGGAGGCGCGTCCGGGTCGACGTCCTTTCGGTCCCCCGGCTCGCCGCGCTCGCACGTCGCCAGCCCCAGCGCGCCGCGCGCCGCACAGAACAGCAGGTGCCTCGTGGAACGGCGGTGCGCGCCCATGTTCGAGTTCGCCGCGTCGCGGCGCATGCTCGCCGGCGTCACCGCGCCCCAGACGGCGCCCGCCAGGTACCGCGCGTGATCGGCGTGGTGCACGGCGAGATCCCGACGCAGCCGCGCCGCGTCGTACTCCGCCGCCGCCGCGCGGCCGGCGTCGCCGCGCGCGCGCAGGTCGTTGGAGAGACGCGCGAGGTAGGCGGCCACCAAGTCGTCCACGCGCTCGAGCGCGTCCAAGTTCAGGCTGGTGGCCAGGAAATACGCCAGGTCGTGCGCGGCGCCCCCCGGGCCGGTCCACTGCCAGTCGATCACCGTCGGCGCGGCGCGCGCGACGCGGCGATTCGGCTCCGAAGCGTTCGTATCGGCGTCGCGGCGGAACACGATGTTGGCGGCTTTGAAGTCGCCGTGCACCAGCGTCGCGCCGCCGTTCTCCTGGTTGGGCGTGCCCCACTCCGCGCGCAGCGCCGCGCGCGACAACGCCGGGCCCGCGCGGCGGAGCCGCTCGCCGAAATCCTCGCCGCACCGTTCCCGCAACGCGGACGCCAGCGTCTTCGTTTCGTCTTCGGCGTCAAACGCGCGAAGCAGCCCGCGCCACGCGGCGTCCATCCCCGGGAGGTCGGCGTGTCGCTTCTCGAGGGTCCAGTAGCCGCCGCGGGGCCACAGGTCTTTGGGAATCGGCGGCGAGTCGGGTAAGCCGCGCCACCAGTGCGCGTGGAACGACGCCAGCCATTCCACGGCGGCGCGCGCGCGGGAAAAGTCAAACGTCCCGGGAAGCGTTTCAGAGCGCTCAGAAGCCGCCGCGGCGGCGGTTGCGGCGGTGGCGGTAACGACGGGATCGCTCGTTTCCGCCAGAGGGGACTCGTTCGTCGTCGCGGGTTTCGAGCCGATTTCGCGCGTTGATTGCCCCGAGGCGTCGGCGGCGCGCGCCTTCTTCGCCGCGGAAGCGGCGTTTTCCCGCCGCTTCTGCTGCGCGCCCGGCCTCGGGCGCGCGGCATCGTCCATGACCACCGTAAACGCGTCCGCCTCGGCGTCGCCCTCCACCAGGTACGCGAACGGCGTCGCCCAGCTCCCGCCGTCGCCGCCGCGCGCGCCGGGCGCTCTCGAGCGCTCGCGGTACACGGCGCACTCGCACGCGAAGGAGGCTCGCGTTCGGGCGCGGTGGGTCTCGTCTCGGAACGGCACGCGGGTGGCGTTCAAGTCCACATGCTTGACGATGAGGTGCCTGCTGCCCAGCAGCAGAGGCGTCTTGCGGGGAACGTCCACGCCCCGCTGGTCCTTCGTCGTGATCACCTTGTCGTGCGTCGTCACCGGGATCACGCACGAGTTAGCCTGCACGATCACGCGGTCCGCGTGCACGATGAGCGCGTCGTGGCGGATGCCCGCGCGGCGCACAGCCTCGGACGCGAGCCGCTCGAAGGCGCTCTTCTCGGTCTCCGAGGCTTCCTGCGCAACCGCGGATGTGGGCACCACCGCGTCCATCGGGCTCGCCAGGGACCCCCGGGAGCAGAACGCTCGCCCAAGACGTGGTAGGCGTCAGTGGTGGACTCTCGGGGCGAGCGACTATGACGGTCACCGCCGCTTTGAAACGCGTTCGTACTCGGCCGCGAAAATCACTCGGGAGCGACGACTGTTCTTTTCGAGGGCTGAGCCGTGGCGGGACGCGAACCGTCGGGGAGGCGGTGCGGGCGCGCAGCGCACAGCGGGGAGCGCGCGCGGAGTTCGGACGCGCGGAATTTCTCAGCGCGCGGGGAGGCACCACGCCCGATTCGGTGACATGCTTTGCGGCTCAGACCCGTTCGCCATCCTCGGAGTGTCGCCCGGGGTGAACCGGGATGACTTGACCCGCGCGTTCAGGACGATGGCGCGGATCACGCATCCCGACAAGGGCGGAGACGCCGAGCGGTTCAAGGCCGTGACCGAGGCGTACGACGCCGCGCGTCGCATCGTCGCCCGCTCCGACGACGCAGCGGGAACGCGCGCGTCCGAGCCCCGGGAGCGATACGACTGGCGCCGAGGCAGGTCCTCGTTCGAGACGCGCGGGGCGGGTCCCGGCGGGCGAGGAGGGGAGCCGAACCGGTGCGACGACGCGGGCGTCTCGGGAGACGCGGCTGGTCACCGCGCGGCGACGCGACGCGCGGACCGCGCCGGCGCTGGCGCCGAAGTTGCGGACGCGAGATGCGGGACGTCCTCTTCGTGTTCCTCCACGTGTTCCTCCTCCTCGGAAGACGAGGACGAGGACCACGACGCGTCGGGACGAAAAAACGAGACGCCGCGAGGAAACCCCGTCGAGACTCCCGTCGCGTTGTTGACGCGCCGCGCCGCGCCCGACGGACGGACCCGACCCGTGGTTTCGGTGGCGTGTTCGCCCGACGGGGTCGTCGCGGCCGCGTGCCTCGAGGCGGGTGTGCGCGTGTGGGACGCCGCGAAGGGGGCGCTCCTCGCCGAGCACGTCCTCGCGAGTCCTCGCGCGGAGGACGAGGGCGAGGATAAGGCTCCGGAGGAAGGGGCGGGGACCGGCGACGGCGCGGAAGGCTCGGCAGGGGAAAGAAAAAAGCAAACGCCGCGCGCCTCCGACGCGTGGTGGGCGCTGGACGGGCGAAGTCTCGTAGTGGCGTACGACGAAGGAAGCGTCTTGTTCTGGGGTGACCTGCTGACAGACGCTTCTTCGATCGGGTCGTCGCGTCTTTCGGGCGGCGGCGACGGTCGCGAAGAAGAACCGAACGCGAAACCGAACGCGAAAAACGTACTGGACGTGTCCTCCCCCCTCTCCCTGCGCGGCCACCGCCGCCGGGTCGTCGCGTCGGCTTCGTTCGCGGATCCGACGAACGGCACAGCCGCCGTCCTGGTCACCGCGTCGCTCGACTCGACCGCGCGGGTCTGGCGATTCTCGACCGAAAAAGAAAACGTCTTTCGGTCCTCCGTCGAGACCTCCGCGGACGCGCGGAACGAAAGGCGCGCGTCCGCTTCGGCGGCGGCGACCGGGAGAACCGGAAGCACGCGCGGAAGCACGCGCGGAAGCACACGCGGGAGGCGGCTTCTTTCGTGCACGATCCTTCCCGGGGACGACTCGCGCGGCAAAAAGGACGGCGCGGGCGCGGGCGTGACGTGCTGCGCCGTCACCGCGGACGGCGCGTTTCTCGCCACCGGCGACTCGGACGGCGCGTTCTCCGTGTGGGCGTTTCGCGAGACCGCCCCCTTCGTCATCCTCGCGCAGCGCGTGCGGTGGGCGGGCGACGCGTCTTCCCGCGGATGCGACGACGCCATACTCAAGTGCGCGTTCGCGGACGCGCGCGAGGACGCGCGGACGTTCGAAACCGCGTCGGGTCCCGATCCGCGGGACGTTCGCGTCGACGGGTACCGACTGGTCACCGCGCACTACTCGCGCGACGCCGACCGCTCGCGCCTGCTCGTCTGGTGCGTCGGGCGGGAAAGACCAGAAAGCGCCGCCGCCGAGAAGAGAGCGAGCGGTCTTCAGGCGCGCGGCGACGACGCCGTCGACGCTTCGACTGAAACGGAGAGAAGACGTCCGAAACAGACTTCGAAAGGGACACCTTTTCACGAAGCGGACCATCCCGCGACGACGTTCGTCGCCGAGGACCGCGCTTTTTTGTTTCGCGACCACCGCGAGATCCGCGGGTACGAACAGTGCGTCCCCGCGGGCGGGCGCGCGTGGCGCGGACGCGTCTCGGACGTGGCCGTTTCCGAACGCGCGGTGAAGGGCGGCGGCGCGCGGAAGCTCTGCGCGTGCGGCGTCGCGGGGTGGGTCACGGTTCTCGAGGCGAATCGCGGTTCTCGCGGTTCTCGAGCGGGCGGACCCGCTCCGTTCCAGACGCTGTACACGACGCAGACCGCGAACGGCGGCGCGCGGCGCGCGCGTTTCCTGTCGAGCCCGGCCGAGTCGCGCGAGTCGCGCGAAGACGAGAACGATGACGGAAACGGCCCGGCGCTCGTCGCCGTCGCCGGCGAGGACGGTTTCGTCGTCGCGCGCGACGCCGAGGACGGGGAAGTAGCGGCTCGATTCGCGATTCGCGCGGATCGCGAAGTTCCCGCGCACGTTTGGTCCCTGAGCGGCTTCGCTTCGAAAGACGACCGTTCGTCGCAGTTCCTGGTCGCGGGGACCGCGGACGGAGACGTCGCGTGCTGGAAAGTGCCCGCGAGGCTTTTCCGTCGCGAGGCGACGCGCGACGGATAGTATGTCGGGAGCGACGACCGCAGAGTCCGCGGTACCGTAGTCTATGAGAAGTTTTTCGCGGCCGCGCGCGCGGAAGAGTCTACCCTTTTATCGTACGTACTCCGTTTGCCGATCACCCATACTAATCGAACAGGGCGTTTTTCCTGGTGTACACGAACACCTGGTCGAGGTTCTCGCCGACGCGCGTGACGCGCAGCGTGTCGTCCACGTACGTCACCACCGCCTCCGCCTCGACGGCGCCGCCGTCGGCGAAACCGGACATGAGGTCCGACGTCGGCACGACGAGCTGGTCGAAGACGGCGCCGCCGACGTTGGCGTTCCGCACTCTGGTCGTGCGCGGCGCCACCAGCAGCGTGTCCCCGTCGCCTCCGGGCTTGATATTCACGTTCGCGGTGGACACCACCGTGCCCGCGATCCCCGCGGCGACCGCGAAGAAGGGGTCGAAGATGCGCATCTCCACCTCGGACACGAGCTCGCCGGACTCGAGCGACAGCGTCTGCGAGATGGCGCCGAAGGGCCCTCTCGTGCCGGCCACGGGCAGGCCCGCCGTGAACTCGAACACCTTCGAGGCGAGCTCCTCGCCCCCGGGGACGATCTTCTGGAAGCCCCAGAAGAACGGGGACGAGCGGAACGCCTCGACGTTGGCGTAGACCAGCGACCATTCGCCGTCGACGTGGCGCGCGGGCTCGTCCGTGGGGTTGAGGAACTCGAGCTCCACGAGCACATCCTCGATGACCGCGCGCGAATCGCGATCCGCCTGCTGTCCGCGGCTGGACGCGGCGGCAAGCCCCAGCAGCCTGCGCACGAGCGCCTGTCGCTCCAGGGCGTCCAAATCCTCCTCCGCCGGGGGGGGAGGCGCCGGGGGCGGAGGCGCGACCGTCGCCGCGGGGGACGCCGCGGACGCCGCGACGGTTGGGGCCGAGTCCGTCTCGGGAGACGTCCCGGAGGCGGCGGCGACGGCGCGCGAGCGCATCGAAACGACGCGCGCGCCGCGGCGCGCGCGCGCGACGCGCGCGGCGGCGGCGGGAACGGCGAGCTGGGAAGCGCGCGACTCCATCGCGTCGGTCTTCACCGCGTGGCCTGCGCCAGCGACAAGTGTCCGCGAACGACATCGACGTTTTTCGGTCGCTCTCGGCCGCTCGATTCCGTGACTGGATGCGCAGGTGGCTGGTCTGCTGGTGGGTTCGCGCGTTGCTGAACTCTCAGTTCGCTCGGTGGGCACCTTTTCCGAGCCCCCCAAAACACGACAGTTTTACCGCAATCTGTCCAGATCTCTGCAGCACGCGATCCCCCCGCGGGCGCCGCAACAGGACCCGAGCTGTCTGTTCTCGCGCCACAGCCCCGGAGCTGGACCCGCGTCGCGCGATGCGCCTCACGGTGACCACCGAGGATGACAAGATCGTCACCGTCGAGGTGGATGCCGAGACGCAGGTTGCGAATCTGAAAGCCATCATCGAGGCGGAGACTGACCTGCCCAGCGCGACGCAGGTGCTGGTGTTCAACGGGCGCGAGCTCGTGGACGCCTCGACGCTCGCGTCGAGCAGCGTGAAGGACGGGGACCTGCTCATGGTTCTACAGCGCCCTCCCTCGGCCGCGGCGAACCCCGCGGCCCTCAACCCGGACGGGTCCGCGGTGGATCCCGCGGCGTTCCAAACGCATCTGAAGAGCGACGCGCGACTCATGCAGCAGTTGCGCGGCGGCAACCCGCCGCTGCACGCCGCGGTGCTGAACCCGGACCCCGCGCCGATGCAGGCGCTCCTGCGCGACGCGCACCGCGCGCGCGCGGAGGCGGAGGCGCGGCGCAACGCCGAGATTGACCTGCTGAACGCGGACCCGTTCGACCTCGAGGCGCAGCGGAAGATCGAGGAGGCCATCCGTCTGCGGAACGTCGACGCCAACTACGAAACCGCGATGGAGACCACCCCCGAGGCGTTCGGGAGCGTCGTCATGCTCTACGTGGACATGAAGGTGAACGAGCACCCGATCAAGGCGTTCGTGGACTCGGGGGCGCAGATGACCATCATGAGTCTGGGGTGCGCGCAACGTCTCGGGCTCGAGCGCCTCATCGACCGCCGGTTCCAGGGCACGGCGAAAGGCGTCGGCACGCAGAAGATCATCGGGAAGGTGCACCAGGCGCCCATCACCATCGCGGACGTCTCGATGCCGTGCGCCATCACCGTCCTCGAGAAGGAGCAGGACATCGACTTCATCTTCGGCCTGGACATGCTGAAGAGGCATCAGTGCTGCGTCGACCTAGAGAAGAACGAACTGAGGGTGGCGTCCATAGGCAAAGCCGTGCCGTTCCTCGGCGAGCACGCGCTGCCCGCGTCGGCCAGGGCGACGGGCGACGAGGAGGCGCGCGCCGACGGCGGCGGCGCCGCCGCGAACGCGAACGCGAACGCGGGCCCGGCGGGTAAACCCGAAACCCCAACCGAAGGGGTGAGCGGCAACACCGGAACTGCGACGCTCGGCGTTCCTTCGTCCTCCACGACGACGAACGCGTCCCCCGCCCCCGCCCCCGCCCCCGGCGCTTCCATGGACGCGAAGATCGCGAAGCTCGTCGAGCTCGGGTTCGACCGCGCGAAGTGCGCCGAGGCGCTCGAGGCGAGCGGCGGCAACGAGGAGTACGCCGCGTCGCTCCTGTTCAGCGGGTTCTGATGTTTTGATGATATGCGTATATGGACGAGTGCGCGCGTGACGTGATGCGCGACGACGCGACGAGTATGACACGATCACGTGCGGTGTTGTTCACACTACACGCGCGACAACCTACGAGAGTCGTATATTACCGCTCGGCGAAAAGCCGGTTTTCGAAAAACCCCCGCGCGCCTGTCTCATCAAGCGTCCTCCGTCGCTTCAGCGGCCAGTCGCGGTTCGGGCGCCGGCGAGCCCGCGCGCGAGCCCGGCCCCGAGCCCGGCGCGGCGAACGGCGCGGCGTCCAGCTTGAGCTTCGAGATGGCCGCGCGCGCCGCCTCCGCGAGGCCCTTGCCTCTGCCCATGGAGAACCCGCGCGTGCCGTCCGGCATGGACGCCTGCGCGAAGACCCGCCCCGGCGCGAACTGCGTGCCGGCGGGGCGCTCGCCCGTCGGCTCGCCGCCGAAATCGGCGTCGGCTGATTTCTTCTCGTTGACGAACGTCGGTCGCGTCGGCGCCGGGGCCTCCTTCGTGCGCACGATCCGGCGCGCCTGCGGGTCCTTCCCCCCACCCCCCAGGCCGTCCCCGCGGCGCCCCCGGAGCTGCACGGGGAGGGTCACGCAGTACTCAACCTCGTCCCCCTCACGCAGAACGGCGCCGCCCTCAACGTCGCTCCCGTGGAAAAACACTCGCATCTTCCCGGCGGCGGCGCGGCGCGGGTGCTTCCTGGCTCGCTTCGCCGCCGCCTTCGCGGCGTCGGCGGCGATTTCGCTCTCGTACTGCCACTTCTCGCCCTTGCCCTTGGCCTTCTCCGGCGCAGCCTTCGCGGGCGGCTCCGGCGCCTGCTTTTCTTCCTCGAGTTCGGGTTTCGAATCGGTGGGTGCCTCCGCGGACCGGCCGGCGTCGCCGATCGCGCCGTCCGCGTCGTCGTCGCCGCCGCCGTCGCTCGCGGCGCCGGCGTCGTCGCCTTCGCCGGCTTCGCCGGCGCCCTCGGGACCCGCCTCCGGGTCGTCGTGCTCGAGGAACCCGTAGCTCCCCTGCTGCTTGACCGCGACGACGACGCCGGCGAACCGCACGGGCTCCACGCCCGTCGCGGTCTTGCGCTTCGTGCGCGAGTCCGTGCGCACCCTGAACCGCACCGCGTCCCCGGGGCGGGGGTTGGACTTCGGGTCCGCTAACCCGGCGCGCGAAAACGTCAGCCTGACGCGCGCGCCGCCCTCCGCCTTCGCGTCGTCTTCTTTCGGACTCGGAACCGACCCCGAGGCTGCCACGTCCGCGGTCTCGTCGCGCGTCGTCTCGCCGTCGCGCGCTTCGGGCGTGTCCTGATGCGGACCCCGATTCGAAGCATTCGAAGAAACGCCCGAACCCTCGAAGAGCGCCGCGTCCTCGCCGTCGCGGGGCGCGAAGACAAACTCCAGCTCGCCGGGCGCGCCGTACCCTCCCGCGCGGCCGAACACCAGCCGCTCGACGCAGACGCCCTGCCGCGGCGTCTCCTCGACCGTCTCGAACACCGCGCTGCCTTTGGGCGCCGCGCGGACAGCCACGGCCACGGGCTTATCCTCCCCCCGCCTTTGGCCCGGCGCCTGCCGCCGCTCCGTCTTGAACGCCACGTCGCGACCCACCGCCACCGCCGCTTCGCCGCCGAGCACCTCCGTGAAGTGGAAGAACAGGTCATCGCTCCGCGCGCAGCACTTGATGAACCCGTAGTTGGCCTTCATCACGGAAACCACGCCCAGCTCCAGGGAGGGGTCGTTCGTCGACGGGTCACCGTCGGGAGGGTCGAGCGACGCGTTCGACGCCGTCGCGGCGCCCGCCTTCTTCTCCTTGCCCCAGCGGTCGGCGTCCGAGCCCGTCGCCGGCGCCGCCGCCGCGCGCGCCTTCGCGAGGTGCGCCTTCTCCCTCGCCTCGAGCGCGCGCGCCTCCTCCTCAGGCGCCAGGGACACGTCCACAGCCGTGGGCTTGCCCGAGCGCCCGTCCTCGCCTCGCGAGAACGTCACGGCGCACCCCAGGTTCAAGTCCCGCTCGCGCGTGTCCCTGGCGAGCTGCGTGTAGTGGAAGAAAAGACTCGGGTTCGGGGAGCCGCGGGTCCGCGTCTCGTCGTCGAGTCGCCCGCCGATCTTGCGGATGAACCCGTACGAAGGCGTGAGCTTCTCCACCCTGCCCGCCTCGCGCCCGTCCAGCGCGCTCCCGGCGGGCGCGTCGCGGGGCACGGAGGCGGGCTCGTCGGCGGGGTCGGTTACGCCTTCTTTCGCCGCCGCCGCCGAACCGGGTTTCCTCTCGGCGTGCCTGACGAAGGCGATGTCCGCGAGCCGCCGCTCGCCCGTGAACTTGTGCTCGACCAGGTCGAAGGACACGACGTCGCCCTCGCGCAGGCGCGGACACGACTCCGCCAGGTCCTTCCCCGAAAACTCGTGCGTCGTCGTCGCCGTCCCCTCGTCGGATGGTTTCTTCTCGTCGGCGGCCATCTCCGTCGCGGCGACGGCGACGCGCCCGCCGTAGGCGTCCGCCTTGGTTCGCCCGCGGAGCGCGCGCGCGACGGTCCCGCACGCGCCCTTCGCGAGCACGATCGGCGCGCGGTCCCCCTCGGTGAGCGCCGTGACGTCCAGCGCGTTGGCCTTGCCGTCGCGGTCGCCGGGACGCGCGCCGGGCGCGGGCTCGCGCGCCACGAACTTCACCTCGTCGCCCGCGCGCAGCGACGCGATGCCGCTGCCGCGCACCTCCGAGGCGTGGAAGAAGAGCTGGGGCCCCGATCCCCGCTTGAACCCCTTGACGAACCCGAAGGCGTCGCGCAAGGTGACGACGACGCCGTATTCCCAAGGGGCATCATCGTCGGGCCGACCGCCGCCGAGCCTCCGATCGCGATCGCGTCGATCCTCGACACCGCGGGGTGAGCGGTCGCCCGACCGATCGCCCGATCGGTCGTGCCCGCGGTCGTCGTCGCGGCGCGCGCCTCGCGGAGCAGGGCGCGCGCGAGGGGGAGGCGACCGACCGGCGTCGTGGCGCGCGTACGAAGGCACGTGGTCGCTCATCGCGTCGCGCGAGACGACGTTTTCGGGGCGAAAAGCGAGGTGTCGAGCGCCTTCCCGAGGACCGCGAGACGATCGCCGCGTCGTCCACGAGACGCGCGTCGCCGTTCGGCGCGGGAGGAAGCTTGGTCTTCCTTTCGCGAGCGAATCCAGGCGATCGGGTCGGTTTCTGCGCGCCGTGCGGCCTTTCGTCGACGGGATGCCGCGCGGTGGGGTTGTGCCGGGCGCGACGATAGAGGGGCCGACTCTCACGACTCTCCAGCGCCGAGAACAAAAAAAAAGTCGGCAATCGGCGGGCGTGTGGAAATAGCCGACTACCCGAATGTTGATAGATTTCGAGCTACTGCTCATGCTGCGATCAGTCCGTGATTTCCACAAATACCATCGATCGAATTCGTGACAAAACGCTCATCGATATTCCCCCCGCGAAGTTTTTCGCCAACGACTCGGGAGCCCGCGGAGACCGCGCGCCATTCACTGCCGCGTCGTCGACACGATACTCAACGCCTCGGTGAACGAAAGAAAAGATGTCTGTCGTCGCGAGGCTCGTGCAGCTCACCGACGACGGTGACGTCGCGCGCTCGTTCGACGTCGCCGACAAAGAGCTCGTCATCGGAAGGTACGAGAGACGCCGAGACGCGGAGAACGAAACGAAACGCTCGCGGAGGGGAACGCGAGCCCTCCCGTGGACCGCGTGATGACTGACCCGCCCGTGCTCTTCCCCTCCTCTTTCCCGCCGCAGGCAAAACGGGTGCGACGTGCACCTCAAGTTCGCCGCCATCTCGCGCAAGCACGCCACCCTCGCGGTGCAGGAGGGCGGTTCGGTGCGTGCCCGCCGCGGCGCCGCGCATCTTTTCTTTTCCTTCCCCCCGGGGCGCGCGCGTCGAGGCGCGACCCACATCGCGTAAACTCACAGCGCGTTCCGTTCGCGACTCCCCGAACACGCAGGTTGTGCTGAAGAACATGAGCAAGACCAACCCCGTGGTGCTGAACGGCGCGTCCATCGCCGGCGCGACCGGCGTGGCGCTCAGCGACGGGGACGAGGTTGTTTTCCCCTCCGCCGAGTCGGAGCGCATCGTGTTCAAGTACCGGCTGGTGGCGAAGGAGACGGGCGCCGCGCTCGGGACGGTCAAGTCCGTCGGCGGCGCCGAGGCGAACACCGCCGCGCCCAAATCGCCCCTCGGCGAGAGGAACGGCGAGGGTATGGTCGCCAAGTCCCCGGCGAAGAAGGCGCCCACGCCCGCGAAGAAGGCTCCCACGCCGGCGAAATCGGCGAAATCCGCGGCCAAGTCTCCCGGGCCGACGCCGTACACCCGCGCGTCTCGCGCGCTCGTCGCCAGCGCCGTCGAGGCGCTCGTAGCCGCCGAGAACGACGCGGCCGCGGCGAACCAGGCGTCCCCGGCGAAGATGGCGGCCACGCCGGCGAAGTCCCCGGCGAAGAAGGCGGCCACGCCGGCGAAGTCCCCGGCGAAGATGGCGCCCAAGTCGGCGGGTAAGTCCTCCGGCCTCACGCCGCACACGCGCGCCGCGCGCGATATCGTCGCGTCCGCGGTGGACTCGCTCGTCGCTGAGGAGGCGGCGGCGATGAAGGTGGACGAAGAGCCGGAGGAAGCCGCGACGGCTAAGTCCCCCGCGGCGAGCAAGTCGCCCGCGTCCGCGCGCAAGTCCCCGCGGTCGGCGAAGAAGCGGAGCGCCAGCCCCGCGGCGCCGGCGGCGGCGGAGCCGGCGGCGACCTCTCCGGCCTCACCGGCGGACTCCCCCGCGAAGGCTCCGGCGTCAGACGTCTGCCACGATCTGAAGGCGGCGCCGTCGCCGATGCTCTCCCCCCGCCCTTCTCTGAAGGCTCCCGAGGCGCGCATCGGCGCGCAGGTGCCCGGATCGGCGAGCCGGCGCAAGTCGCTGGGCATCCGCTTCGTCGCCGACGAGGCGATTGAGCAGGTGCGCTTCATCCCTCCGCACAACGGCGAGCCCGAGGTGTGCGGCCGCATCGCGCCAAACCAGATGACGCTCCTGAGCTCGGAGAAGCGCAAGCGCACGCCCACGCGGAGGTTCAGCGACGCCATCTCGGAGGGGGTCGAGGAGGAGGAAGCGGAGGATGACGCGCCCGTCAACCGCGTCGGCTGCGTCGGGCACACCGGCCCCATCCCGCGGTTCGAAGCGAAGGCGCCCGAGAGCGACGCCGCCCGCGCGACGGACGACGCCACCGCGGTTCCCGCCGCCTCTCCCTCCACGCGGTCGTCTTCGCGCAAGCGCTCGCTGGCCTCGCCCGTCTCGACGGGCGCGTGCAAGCGCTCGGCGGTGTCCTTCGCCATCGGCCAGGCGGAGGTCACGGACGACGTCGCGGGGACGCCCGTCGAGCAGAAGCGCCGCGGCAGCTCCGGATTCAAGCGCAAGGGCACGCCGCACGCACCCCCCAGCCGCGTCGACGAGGAGGAGGAGGAGGATGAGGACGAGGAGGAGGGGGAGGAGAACGAGGAGGAGATGGACGCGGAGGAGGAACTCGTCACCGAGGAGACGACGAACGACGAGACGGGAGACGAGGCGATGGAGGAGGAGGAGGAGGAGGAGGAAGTCGTCGTTGAGGGCCTCGACGTGACGGTTGTCGAGGAAGGCGTTCTCGGGAGCGGCGGCACGGGCGCCCCGTCCTCCGTCGCCGGCACCGTGTTGGACGAGACGGACGCGGACGCCTCCGGCTCGGCGCTCGGGGGCGACACCGCGGATGACATCCCCGACATCCCCGTGTTCCGCCTCGGCGACGTCGGGAACACGGGTCCCATCCCGCACTACTCGCCGGCGTGCAAAGCCTCGCCCATGTCCACCATCAAGTCCGCGGTGAAGTCGAGCCCGCGGGCGGAGGCACCCCCCAGCACGGGCGGTCGCTCTATGCGCTCGACGCGTTCGCGCCGCTCCTCCGCCGGCGTCGGCGGG
>MDSV01163281.1_pt1 | contig 16717 bp, 9 predicted proteins | sample 810851 | NCBI WGS metagenome assembly MDSV01 (sample SAMN05326640, study PRJNA326480) | marine metagenome | isolation source: seawater | place: Atlantic Ocean: North East | collected 2012 | reverse complement strand
TTGGGTGCGCCTTCAAACGCGGCCCATTGGATACGCCTCATGGCAATCGTTTGCCAGTGCCCCTCTGACCCAGCAGCAGCGGGGTTGACGAGCATTGTGTTGAACAGGTATTGTCCGGTGAGCACGTCTTGTTGCGCTTGCATTCGTGAAGGGCAGAGCAGACTTGCCAGCATGGCCAGGCAGGCGGTTTGAAGATGTGGGAAGGCTTTCATCGGCGGAGTTCGACTGCAGCGTTGTATGTGGTTCCGTTGGCGTCAAACACCACGAAGTAGGTGCCAGTGGAGAGCATTTGGCCTTGCAGGTTGGTGCCGTCCCAAGGAGTGGTCACATCCTTGGATGTGAATACCAAACTTCCCCAGCGGTCAAACACATTCAGGGAGGTGTTCTCCACCCAAGCGCAAGGCAGGTTGCCCAGGTTGGGGCCCACGTTTCTGATGAGGTAGAAGTCGTTGAAGTTGTCGTTGTTGGGGGAGAATCCAGTGGGCAGGTCCGGGGCGGTGGGCGGTTCGCTGATGACGATGGTTTGGTCTGAAGTGGTCGCATTCCCGCAGGCGTCCGTCAAGGTGATGGAGCGAATCAGCACGCAGTTTGGGCCGTTGCAACCCCCTCCTTCAAACGCATCGTTGCAGTCCCAAGTCCATGTGTTGCACGCGTCGGTGGCGTCAATGTCGGTGTCCTCACAGTTGGGCACCTCGACCGGACAGTGAACTTCCAACGACTCGGGTGCTGAGCCCCACTCCGGTGGTGCGATGTCTGCCCAGGTTACCACGTAGCTGGTGTCTGACTGGTTGCCACACAAGTCGGTCAGGCGGTAACGGAAGGTTTTGGTCCACATGCAGTTGTCGCCCTCTTCATCTTCTCCAAGGAACTCGAGATTCAGGTCGTCCTCCGACGTGGCGTTGTCGGCGGCCTCGAGCTCGTCCACCGCCCACGGCATCACCACTTCGTCGCAGGCCGCGGTGATGTCTTCCAAAGGAGACATCACGGTGGGGGCTTCCACGTCTTCCACCAAGATGGATTGGACCATGGTGGTGGCGTTGTTGCACGCGTCTTCCACGGTGTACGTCCTGTGCAACAGGAACGATCCGGGACAGTAGGTGTCCACCGTATCGGTGGAGCAGGCCAGTGTGGTCTCGCTGCAGGCATCTTCCCAAACCAAGGCATCGAACGAGCAGGGCGGCACGTCGTTGGGGTCGCTGACAAGAAGGTCTTCCAGAGGGGTCAAGATTTGCGGACCCACCGTGTCGACATGAAAGACGAACTGGATCCATGGGGCGGTTTCGTTGCCGCACATGTCGCTGGCCTGAAGGGTGCGCCGCAAAATGAATTCTGCAGGACAAGGCCCACTCAGGGTGTCCAATTCTTCCGTCCAGGTGTAGTTGTTCGCGTCGCTGGCCATTGGCAGGCTGTCTGAGAACGTCACGTCGCAAGGCGACTCCACATCCTCGGGCCAACCGAAGACCTGGGGCGCTTGCACATCCGTCAACAACACTTGTTGCATCGCACTTTCAGAGAGGCCTGCGGCGTCGGTGACCGTCCAGACCACTTGCAAAGTGTCTGTGCAGGCCTCACCGCTTACCAAGGTGTCCCACGTGAAGTCGACCGTCAAGTCTTGGCTGTCTGAACAAAGGTCCTCGGCGTTCACCTGGGCCAGCCAATGGGCCCATGGCAGGGGATCTCCCATGGCCAGGCTTGTGTCGGCAGGCACATGAATCCAGGAGGGAGGCGTCGTGTCGACCAACGACAATGTTTGTGTGGCTTCAACGGTGTTCCCACAGGCGTCCATTGCCGACCACACGACGTGCACTTCCTCCGCAAGTCCACCTGGGTTTGGGACGGAATCCAACGACCAAGTGAGGGAGACGTCAGAACAAGCGTCCTCTGCTTGGGCAGGGGTCAACACCAAAGGTTGGCCGCACTCCTGCGTGGAGAATTCCGGAACCACCGTGAAGGAGGGAGCGACCGTGTCGAGAACTGTCAACAACTGGATGGCCTCGGTCTGGTTGCCAGCCTCGTCGGTGGCGACGTACGTTCGGGTCCACACCCCCGAGCCCGGACATTCCCCTTGGCTCCAGGATTCGTAATTCGTCCAACTTGCGGATCCACATGCGTCTTCAGCCACGGCATTGGAGGCGGGCAGGTCGTCGGTGCATGACAACACAAGGTCTTGGGAGACAAACGTGAAGACGGGTGGTGTGGTGTCGATCACGGTCAGTGTCTCGACCAAGGAAGTGGCGTTCAGGCATTCGTCTGTGGCGACATGGGTGATTTGCAACGTCCATTGGCCGTCCATGGCCAAAGAGTCCATCGTTGACGTGTAGGACACGTCACCGCATGTGTCGTCTGCTATGGGCCCATTTTCAGGCCACGGTGCCACGCAGGACAAGGTGCCCTCCAACGAGGTCAAACTGAACGAAGGCGCCACGGTGTCGACCACGGCGATGTGCTGCACAAAGAGGGTGTCGTTGCCTGCATCATCGGTGGCTTGGAACGTTCTGGCCCACGTGCCGGTGTTGCCGCATTCCCCGGGAAGCCAGTCGTCGGAGAGCCACTCCACGTCCACACTTTCGCTGCAATTGTCTGTGGCTTGCGGCAAATCCATGAGGATGGAGTCGCCGCATTGGACGATCACATCTGCGGGGACAAGGGTCCAGGTGGGTGGGGTTTGGTCCACATGGGTCGCCATCTGGGTGTGGCTCACGGTGTTGCCACAAGCATCTGAGGCCATGAACGTATTCAATACGGTGTACTCGCCGGTGGAGGGCAGGCCCAAGGTGTCTGCAAACCAAGTCACCTCCACGGCAGAGCAATTGTCCGAGGCGGTCGGCAACATGACGTCCAATGTTGCCCCGCAATCCAGCGTGGTGTCTGGGGGAAGTGCGGTCCACAACGGGGGGATGAGATCCAAGAACACTGCCGCCGTGATGGCCGTACTTTGGTTTCCGCAGGCGTCGGTGGCGGTGTAGGTGCGGATGATTTCAGAGGCCGGTGCGACGCAGCCTTGCACCGAGACTTGGTCGCTCCATCCCAAGGTGGCCTCCCCGTTGCATCCATCCAACACCACAGGCTGCGGCAGGCCGTCCAAGCTGCCTCCACAATCCAAAGGCCAAAACGCCACGGCATTGATCAAAGGCGGGGTGTTGTCCACTTGGGTCTGGATCTGGACGACCTGGTCCACCAATCCCGTGTCGTCGGTCAGGCTGAAAGTTCGTACCAGTTCAAGAAGTGCGCCACATGGACCTTCGAGGGTGTCCTCCGTCACCAAGAGTTCCCAAGGGCCACAGCCGGGGATGACATCTGGCATGTCGTCTTGCCACGGTTGGTCGCATGCCAACTCCAGGTCGCTTGGCACTTCCCCGAAGGCTGGGGCCACGTAATTCTCAAGTTGCACGACTTGCGTGGCGACGGTGGAATTCCCTGCCACATCGAACGCTTCAAATCGACGAACGAGGGTTTGGTTGCCGAGGGCGTCCTCCACGGTGATTTCTTCCGTGACGACCATGGTCACCCCCCCGCAATTGTCCATGGCCTCGGCCTGAATCATCGGGGGCAGATCGTTGCAGAAGAGCGTGTCTCCGGGGGGGACAAACGTGAAGACCGGCGGGACGTCATCCAAGACTGTGAAGGTCTGCAGGGTGTCGCTGACATTCCCGTAAACGTCAGACGCTTCGAATCTTCGAATCACGAGGTAGACCCCAACAGAGGGGTGGGCCACTGTGGTGTCGCTGGAAGCGTAAAACACCGGGGAGCACGCGTCTGTGGCCTCTGCGAATGAAGTCGGAATGAGTTCCTCGCAAGGGAGACTCATGTCCTCAGGCGTGAAGATGAACTGCGGGGCTTCGCTGTCCACATTGTTCACCACAAATTGTCCCGCTGTGGAGTTGCCGCATTCATCGGAGGCGTTGGCCGTGACCAAGAGGGAGAACACGCTGCCATCGCCGGGCACCGTCAATTGCGTTTGCACGTCCCAAACCACGTGAGAGCAAAGGTCCTGGGCCAACCCAGTCCCGTCGAACACCCAGTCGGCGTCGCAGGCGACCTGAACGTCGTCCTCCGGGAGGCTCAGCTGTGGGGGAGTGGTGTCACGGAAAGACACGGTGTGGGAGGCTTGGGCCACGTTGCCACAGGCGTCTGTGGCCACAAACGTCCGGACGATGTCGATGTTTTGAGGGCAGTCCAGCCATGTGGTGTCGGCGACAACCACCACTTCCCAGGTGGAGCAGTCGTCCTCGACGGTGGGCCAAGGCAGAGGCGTATCACTGTGACAGGCCAAGGTCGTGTCGTCTGGCATCAACACAAACAAGGGCGGCGTGGTGTCTGTGATGGTGACCAGGTGAAACGCTTGACCCATGTTTCCACATGCGTCTGTAGCTTGGGCATGACGTTGAAGCACCCTCGATCCTTCGCACTCCGAGTCCACCAAGAAATTGGCGATGTCAAGGGGCAAGTCGGAAGTCGGAGTGCAATTGTCCGCCACGGCGATGTCGGGGTAATTCTCAGGCTCTCCACAATCGAGGAACACGTCATCTGGCAAGGTGAAGGTGGGTGGCACGAGGTCACGGACCTCGACCGTTTGCAAGGCAGTTGTGTCGTTTCCGCATCCGTCCGTCGCGACGAACGTCCGCAGCACGCTGTAGTTGGAGGGGCAGTCGCCTTCGGTGATTTGGGCGGCCAGTTCCACCACGGCCACTTCTCCTTCGCAGTCATCAAACGCAGTGGCGTTGTCGTAAACCAAAGGCTCGTCGCATTCGAACACGACGGATTCCGGTGCTGTCAACGTTGGTGCGGTGCGGTCGACGATTTCCACGGTATGCAGGTGCTCTGAAGTGTGGCCACAGGCGTCTCGGGCCAGGTAGGTGGTCAACACTCGGAATTCTTGAGTGCAAGTGCCTGGCACCACGTTCACCGTGCTGTCCAGCACCCATCCAGAACAGTCGTCGACCGCCGTTGGTGAGGCGGAGAGCGCATCGTTGAGAGGATCTGCGGGGCACTCCAATTCAAGGTCGTTGGGCACCACGATGAAGGTGGGTGGGGTGTTGTCTGTGAGGTTAACGGTTCGCATGGCCTCCACGTAACCCTCGTTGTTCCCCACCAAATACTGGCCTAACGCATCGAGGTCGGAGGCACATGTGCTCTCGTTTTGAGCGCATGTGTCAAACTCCACGGACACCTCACCGAACCCGCCGTAGACGATGGAGCCAATGCAAGTCGACCATCCAAAGTTTCCGGCCACCCCTTCGGTGTCCGTGGGGTAGCCATGGGCGTTGGTGCCGATTTGGAACGGATGACTGACGTCAACGCTGGAATTCTGGACGAAGAGGAAGTGATTTTCCAAGCCACTGAGCCCAACCATTTTGGACAGCAGGGGCTTGACTTGCCAAATCCCCCAGTTCTCCGCTTCGGTGGTGTCGGATCCTGCCAAGTTGATGTTTCCGTTCTGGGACATCCACGACGCGCCCGAGGTGGACAGTTCCAGCACGAGTTCCACCCGGAATTGAAGGTTGGTGTTCAGGCTGTTGATGATGCGTCCCTCGAAGGTGGCGATGTCCTCCGAGTACCTGGTCCACGTGCCGCCTGCCCCGTCGATGCTGAAGGCGTCGCTGTTGGCCAGGCCCGTGGACTCGAAGTTGTGCAAGTGGACGGTCCCCAGGAAATAGGGCAAGTCTTCAGGACGGTTGCCGTTGCATACGCGTTCGTTGCCCAAGGGGAATTTGGCCACTGCCGTGCCATATCCGTCTGGACAATCCGAGGTGTATTCAAGGAAATCTGGCAACAAGTCCATCGCGTTTCCGGCGGTGCAGGAAGTGTCGAGGCTGCTCGGCTCCCCCTGAAGAAATTGCGGGTTGCACGACGTGCAACTGAGTTGGCCCGACGCGGAAATCGCGGGGTTCAGCCATGTGATGATCAAGGCAAGAATGGGTCCAAACGTGGGGCGCATCGGGGCGTGTGAACTCGAGGAATGAAAAGGAACGAGACGTTGGATGAAAAGTACCGCCCCCGAGTGCCCCGATGGGGCTTACGCGTCGGGGCTTTTCAGCCCCAAAGCGTGGAGAACAATCCCCGCCGCAACCCCAACGTTGAGGCTCGATGTTTTCCCCTTCATGGGGATGTGCACGGTGGTGGTGCAATGCTTCATCACCTCTGCAGAAATGCCGAAATGCTCATCTCCGAGCACCAGGCAGGTCGGTGCGTCTCCCGCCAATTCGTGGGCTTGAACGTCCCCTTTTTCGCTCACGGCGACAGGGGATAGCCCCATCTGGGTCATCCATTCCATGGCCTGGTCCATGCGCTTCACTCGGCACATGGGCAAGCGCAGCAACGCGCCGGCAGAAGACTTGACGGCATCTTCGTTCACCGGGGCAGACCCAGTAGCTGGCACGACCAGTGCGGTGGCTCCAAAGCATTCTGCGGTCCGGGCAATGGCGCCCAAATTCCGGACGTCGGTCACCCCGTCAAGGGCGACGAGCAGAGGTGTTTGGCCTGCTTCAAAGGCGCCGAGCACCACTTCGTCCAACGGCTGAAACTCAATTGGAGAAATGAAAGCCACCACGCCTTGGTGGTTTTTCATTGTTATGCGGTCTAGCCGCTCTTTGGGCACCGCTTGCGCCGGAACACCCAAGGCGCGGCATCGGCTCAAGATCTCCGACATCTCGTCGGTTTGTTTCCCCTTGAGAAACAAGACACGTTGCATGGGTTTGGCTTCTTGGAGCGCTTCCAAGACAGGATGAATGCCAAACAAGAAAGTGCGTTCAGAGGGGCGTCGGTGGTGCATGGCCCAAAGGTAGGTTGCGCTCAGGTCGGTTGGCGATCAATTCGCACGAACCCGTCCGTTGCGCCACGCACTCACCGCACGATCCCACGCTGAGCGGAATTGGATGCTGCGCTGCAGCACAAAGTGGTTGTCGTCGTACGGGGTTGTTTTGCGTCGGAAGTGGAAGGTGAGGGCGTTGGTGGTGCCTTCTTCGCCGTACACCCAGTACTCGTTCCAGGCGTCGCGTCGGATTCGTTGTGGAATCCCGAACACCACGTGCACCATGCCGCGGTCGGTTTTCCATCCGTCGACCAGCCCTGAAAAGGCGTGGTTGGCCTCTTCCACCCGGTCGTAGTAGGTCTGCAGCAGGGTTCGAGCTTTGTTGGGCGTGCGGCCGCAGGCCAGCCAAAACTCGTCGAGGGCAAGCTTTGGATGGTTGGCTTGCTTCAACTTGTTGTGTTCTGCCCTTGTGGCGATGTACCTGACTGGCGCAATCAGCGACGGGGCGGGGCCCAATTCGGGGAATCGGGCTTGACGTCCGTGCACGTGAATTGCCAATTCGTTGGACGCCAGTTCAAACAGCGTCAACCCCTCCGCCACCTGCACCACAAGCATGCTGTCCGCCACCACCTGCCCGACGTTCACGGGAGTGAGGGTGTCCCAGCGCACCCGTGTGCCACTGTAAGGTGGGGGCGGGAGCGACTTGGGCGGGGTCACGTGGTAGAGCAGCCACGCGGCTTCGCCTTCACTGCGTTGTGTCAACTCGGCGGGCAGCATGAGCCGCAAGGTGTCGTTGACCGTGGCTTGGTCAGGACGAACGGCCCATTTGTCATGTTGGCTCCACGCCAGCACATCCCTGGCCCCAATCCCGTCAGAGGGTCCGAGGAACCGTCGGGTGGACCACGAGGTGTTGCGTTGAAGGTCCATCACTTCGCATTCGGCCCAAGCTGGCACAACGCGCCCCTGCCAAGTTTGACGCATGCGCAGCAGGGAAGGGGTTTGGTCCCAGGCGGTGTCGACCACTGTCCAGGACGTGTCGAGGAGGTCGATCTGAAGTTGGGCCACGAATGGGGACGACGCGCTCGCCCGGCTGTACAAGAGCTCGGCGCGGTTCACCGAGAGGTAAAGGTCCACGCTGGACGACGTCATGTTCCGATGCAGGACCACTTCAGGATGCAGTACGGAGGCCTTTCGGTCGTAGGGGCGTCGGGTGCTCGGGGTTTGGAGGCTGGTTGAGGCGCAACCCAGGCCAAGCGCTCCCCACAAGAGGGTCCACAGAAGTCGAGATGTGCGGCCATGATTCATGTGGTACGAAGGTAATTCGAGCTGAGGTGTAACCTTTTGGAATGTGCAGGCGTAAAGGGGCAAGAATTCTTCAAACCCACTCAAACGCAACCCCCATGCAACGCACCCTTCGCATCGCAGCCATTGTGCTTTTGACTGCCGCAGCACTCAGTTCTTGCGGCACGTTGTACACCTCTTGTGCAGCTTACGCTGAAGCACCGACGGCCGACGTCCGCTAAGCTCGGACGAATCGAAAAGTCAGTTCCTGCTTGACGTCGGGGTGCAAGCTCTGCGCAACAGGACACGCCCGGGCCACACGCTCGAGCACCTTCAAATCTTGGTCGGTCGCTTGTTCAGACAAGCGGACGTCCATTTCCATCGCGATGGCGGCGACCCGACGGGGGTTGGCCGCCATCGATTTTTGGACCTGGGCCTCGATGCCGAGCAAGTCGTAGTCCCTGCTTTGGACGTGGATCCCCATGATGGTCATGACGCAAGCTGCAAGGGATGTGCTCAGCAAATCGGTGGGGGAAAACGCTTCGCCCAGGCCGTGGTTGTCCGTGGGGGCATCAGTCAGGAGCATTTGACCTGATTTCAGGTGCGTGTTTTCAGTGCGCAAAGGGTCCACGTAAGACACCTTGTAATTCCAAGTGGGGGAGTCTTGATTCGACATGATTGCAAGATGCACCTAACTTCGTGAGCGATGTGCATGTGCAACACAACATCTGAGGTGGACCGACGGGCGATGGGATTGTGGTTGTGGCCGTGGCTCACGGTGGCCCTCGCGCTTGGTGCAGTTCAGGTTGAAGCCCAAACCACAGGGTACGACGTCGTGTTTGGGGAGGGGGCCGATGTGGTGCTCACCGACGCCGGCCGATTTCACGTGATCCTGCACAGCCAGGGGGCCGGTGTGGGTTTCCAGCGGGGGACATTCGACGGGGCTTTCTCTGTTCGCGGTTGGCAAGGTGAGCTGGTGTTCGTTCGCCATTTGAAAGAAGAGAAAACCAGGAATCCTGTGTACGAGGAGGGCTTGCCTTACGTGTTTGGCAAGGTCAACGCCTTCCACGCGTTGCGCCTGCAGAGGTACAAGGAGTCCATCGTCGCGGAGAAATACCGTCGTGGAGGGGTCACCGTTTCACACACCCGCAGCCTGGGTGCTGTCTTGGGCATTGCGAAACCGGTGTTTTTGGAAATTGGGTACCCTGAAATCCCTTACACCTCCCTTCAAGTAGAACGCTACGCGCCTGACGAGCATTTCTCGGACCGGATTTATGGACGCGCCCCTTGGGTCAATGGGTTGGAGATCTTGTCTTGGAATCCTGGCGTGTCGCTGGGCCAAACGGTCAGCTTCGAATTCAGCGAGACACGCACGTCCACACGGATCTTGGATGTGGGGGTGCAGGCAGACGTGTACTGGAGCCCGGTGGAAATCATGGCGGCAGCATTCGTGGATCCCCGTCGGGTGCAGTTCACGTTCCTGTTGCGTTACGGATGGGGTGCACAATGGTCTGCCAAGGGACTGGGCGACGCACGAAGCTGAGCATTCCTTTCCGACCTTTGCACCATGACCGCAGGTTCACCCAGAAACTCTGGACAAGAAGGTTCTTCCAACGACGCCCCCAAACAGCGCGTGCCCAAGCCGAAGTGGCTCCGGGTCAAACTGCCCACCGGGGAAGCGTACCGAGAGGTGCGCAACATCGTGTCGGAACACAAATTGCACACAATCTGCGAGAGTGGCCATTGTCCCAACATGGGAGAATGCTGGGGCGAGGGCACGGCGACGTTCATGATCTTGGGCAACATCTGCACCCGGAGTTGCGGCTTTTGCAACGTTGTCACCGGCAAGCCTGAGGAGGTTGATGTGTTTGAGCCAGGTCGCGTGGCGAACTCGGTCAAACTCATGGGGGTCAAACACGCCGTCATCACATCGGTGGATCGCGACGATTTGGCCGACGGCGGCGCGGAAATTTGGGCCCAAACGGTGCGCGCCATTCGCCATCAGAGTCCAGGGACGACCCTGGAAACACTCATTCCAGACTTCGCAGGCCAGTGGGCCAACCTTCAGCACATCATTCAAGTGGCGCCGGAGGTGGTGTCGCACAACTTGGAAACGGTGCGCCGCCTGACCAAGTCTGTGCGCATTCAAGCCAAATACGACCGAAGCCTTGAGGTGATCAAGCGTCTGTCCGACGCGGGCCTCCGAACCAAAAGCGGTGTGATGCTTGGCTTGGGCGAGACCTTCGACGAGGTGGTGGAAACCATGGACGACTTGCGCAGCGTGGGGTGTCAGGTCATCACCTTGGGACAATACTTGCAGCCGACACCGAAGCACCTTCCGGTGGTGGAGTTCATCCACCCGGACGTGTTCGCGGAACTGGAAGCCATCGGCAAGGAAAAGGGCTTTCGACATGTGGAGAGCGGACCGCTCGTTCGCTCCTCCTACCACGCGGAAAAGCACGTGGTCTGAACTGCATCCCATGCTCAAGGATGTGGGTCTCTCGCCCTTGAGCCGTTCACTCCTTCCACACGACGCGACTTTTGGAGAATCCGGGAGGTTCTTCTTTTGTAACTTCCGGGCGTCTTTTTGCCTGAATCTAGACCGAATCCATGATGAATTCAACCTTGCGCAGCATCGCTGCTGGAACCGCCATCCTCGGCCTGTCCGTGATGGGATGGCTCACCCTGTCCAACCAAGAGTCTGAAGCGTACAGCCCACGTCTCGAAGAGAAACCCACAGAACCCAACGGTGCCCTTGAAATCCGGCAAGCCCTGCTCGGCGACGAGAACGGCGTTGTGGATTACGTGGGTCTTGCAGAACTCCGCCAAAAAGTGGAGAAAAAAGCCAAGCGTGATTTGGCGGCGAAAGCTTCCAGCCTGTCGTGGCACGAACTCGGGCCGGACAACATCGGAGGTCGCACACGCGCCATCGAACCCTTCGGAAGCAACGGGCTTTACGCCGGATCTGTGTCAGGAGGGTTGTGGAAATCCATGAATCGCGGCGACAACTGGACCCAAATCACGACTTTCCCAACCTTGATGGTGGGGTCCATCGCCTTGGCTGGAAACGGAGATCTCTACGTGGGCACAGGCACCGCATGGGAGGGTGCCTCGGGTGAGGGTGACTCAGGATTCCGTGGCGAAGGCATTTGGCGCTCCACCGACGCAGGGGCATCTTGGGAGCAAGTGTCAGGATCGAGCAGCTTCAGCGCCACCGACGCCCTGATTGCCGACCCCAACAACAACGACCGCGTTTGGTTCGCTTCTGCCAGCGGCTACGGTTCCATCACCAACGGAGATCTTGAAGAAGTGCAGGGCGGCACCAACGCCCCCAGCGCGGCGTCCGATGTGGCCATTGCCCCCGACGGATCCTACTGCCTTGTGGCCGGTGTAAACGGTCGTGTGTACCGCTCCATCGATGGAGATTTCGCCAACCTCGAATTGATTTCGCAGGGCAACGGCCAAAATGGCAACCCACCCCAAAGCGGCGTGGGCCGAGCACGTGTGGATATTGCCTTGACCCCAGACGCCGACGGCAACCACAATGCATTTGCGGTGTATGCCACGTCAGGCGGCTTTTTCTACGGGCTGTTCCACAGCGACAACGAAGGCCAATCCGGCAGCTGGTCCAACGTGTGGCCCGGAGAAATCGACACGGCGACCCCGCTCCCCCGCAACCAAGGCAAGTACGACCTGGCACTCGGCATCAGCAAGGCCGACCCCAACCTCGCGTTTGTGGGTGGCATCGAGTTGTGGCGTTCCGGACCGTTTCAGCAAGCGGAGCCCGCGGCCGCGCCATTTGACGCACCTGGATTCGCGTACGGCGTTCACGCCGACATCCATGAAGTGCGCTTCTTGGAGGACGGCACCATGTACATCGCCACAGACGGCGGCATCTACCGCAGCGACGACAACGGGGGATCTTACACTGCGTGCAACCGCAATTACAACGTGACCCAATTCTACGGCATCGCCCATGGCGCTGGCCAGGAGGTGCTCGGTGGCACCCAGGACAACGGCAGCTTGCTCATTCCTTCAGACGGTTCATTCTTGAGTGAGCAAATGGCGGTAGAGGTCAACGGCGGTGACGGCTTCGATGCCACCATCAGCCACGTGACGGAGGCTTTGGGGTACAACTACGCCTGGACAGCAGCTTCGCAATACGGGGGGTTTGTTCGTGGTACCTACGCACCGGGAGAAGTGAACAACGCCGGTGCGATTTTGGACGACAGCTTCACAGACTACTTTGTGGATACCGATGGTGACGGCTTGGCCAACGACCTTGGGCAGTTCTACTCCTGCTCGCGGCTCTACGAGAACTTCGACGACGTGCACAGCCAGCAGTCTGTCATCTTGGTGAACACCTTCGGACAGGATTCCGTGGGTGGCACTTTCACTTTGGAGACGGCAAGCCAAAACCTTCCTTTCGAGTATGCCATGTCCGAGGAAGACACCTTGCACTTTTGGGAAGAGTTGGTGCGCCCTGAGCGCATCTTGGACGAGCCGTTGACGGAAGATCCTGACTACTTCTGGCTCGCCCCGCAGGAGGGTGAAATGGTGGTCGACTGCCAGCAGTTTTCCGATTCCATTGGCGTGGACAGCATCATGTTCACCAACGAAATCGTGGTGACCGACACGTTGTACACCCAGGTGGGCGACGAGACCATTGAAACCGTGGTGGAAGTGGCAACTGGATTGTACGACACCACCTACGTGGTGACTCCTGTCTACGACGAGTATCAAGTTTGCGACACGACATACCACTACCCATCAGACGTGTTGACCGATGTGCCGGAGCGCATTCGTGTGACGGATCCCTACACCAGCATGTTCTGCATTGGGTTGCGTGCTTACGACAATCAAAACTTGGGTGTGTGGATCTCCCGTGACGTGTTGAACTTCAACACCACCCCGTCTTGGATTCGCATCGCCGACGCGCCTTCCGGGTGGAATGGCACCAAAGCCATTGAGTTCGTGGAGACCGGCGACGAGGCGGGCAACGTGATGTTTTTCACCGGCTGGAACGGTCAGGTGACGCGTGTGACCGGCTTGCGCGACGTTTACTCGCAAGAGGACGTCGACAACGGTGCGCTCGAGCTGGAGACCATTTTGAGCCAGGCTGGAGGTGCAGTCACTGGACTGAACATCGACCCCAACGACCCCAACCACGTGGTGGTGACCGTGGGCGGTTACGGCGGTTCCACAGGCAAAGTTCGTGAATCGTTCAATGCCTTGTCGGACGACGTGACTTGGAACAGCATCTGGGATGCGACCTTGTCCAGCATGCCCTGCTACGATGTAGTGATTGACGCAAGCGACGCTTCAGGTGCCACCATCGTGGTGGGCACAGAGTTCGGAGTGTTTGTGACCGACAATGGCGGGGACGACTGGAACTACAGCAACCTGGGCATGTCCACAGGCCACGATGTGGTCACAGCGCCAGTCTTCGATTTGAAGCAGCAGTTCCATGAATCCCACGCGTGGAGCAACGTCACCAACGGCGGCGCCATTTACGCAGGCACGCACGGTCGAGGCATCTTCGTCAGCGGCATCGCAGCTGATGTAGAAGAGGAAGAGCCAGTGGCCTTCCAGGAGTCTTGGAACGTGTACCCCAACCCTGTGGTGGGAGGTGATTTGAACCTTCCCCTGACAGGCATTCAGGGCGGCGTGGAAGTCGAGATCTACGACTTGTCGGGTCGTCGCTGGCTGCAGGACACCTTCAACATGATGGGCGAGCGCCAAGTGACCCTGGACGTGAACGACCTTGCTCCTGGACATTATGTGGTCCGCATGGTGCAAGGTGGACAGAGCCGTGCCGCCAAGTTTCTGGTGCGTCGCTGACCCCTTGCACAGCAACATGAAAAAAGGGCTTCCCATCGGGAAGCCCTTTTTGTTGCCCAAGGTTCAATCCATGGAGTTCTTCTTGTGATCCAGGAGTTCGACTTTCCCGTCGTGAACGATGGCCGAGGTCATGTGGGTCAGCCAGTCCCCAAGGTTGAGGTATTCCGCAGAACTGTTTGCAAGTGGCGCGTGGAAGGGGTGGTGGCGGTGACCAAAGATGAACACGTCGGGCGACGGCGCGTCGGCGTTCTTCAAGACAGCCATGGCGTGTTGGACCAAATGCTCGTCCTCCATCTTGCCCATCGGGTGCTCGCCTCGAGCTCGGCTGCGTTTGGACCATCCGCGTGCGAGCTTCACACCCCAGTCCGGGTGAAAATTCCGAAAGAGAGTTTGGCCCCAGGGGGAGGTGAACACTTTCTTCAACACTTTGTAGTTGGAGTCGCCAGGCCCAAGGCCATCTCCGTGCCCCACCATGCACAAGGTCCCGTCGCAATCCAGGAGGACCGGTTTCCGGTGGATGGACACGCCCAACTCTTCCTCGAGGTAGCCGTAGGTCCAGAGGTCGTGGTTGCCCACATGGTAATGAACGGCGAGGCCGGCGTCCGTGAGTTCAGCGATGGCGCCCATGACGCGGGCACCGCCTTTGGGCACCACATGGTGGTATTCATGCCAAAAGTCAAAGATGTCCCCGACAAGGTGGAGTTCCGTGGCTGGTTTGTCCCTGGCGAACCCACGTCCTTCTGCGGCGTTGCGCATCCACCGCACAAACGCACGCTCGCGTTCCTTCGATTGGGCTGAGTTGGGCGCGCCCAGGTGCAGGTCAGAGGCCAGGTGGACGCAGCGTGGCATCACTCACCGAAGATGCCGCGGAGAGAGGATTCAAGGGCGCCGCCGCGCAGGTGGGTGGCCAAGATGGAACCGTCGCGGTCGATCAGCATCGTATGAGGGATGCTGTTGATCCCATATTCCTGTGCGGCCTCGTTGCGCCACCCTTTCAGATCGCTCACGTGGTTGGGCCAAGTGAGTTGATCTTGTTCGATGGCGCTGGCCCAGCGATCGGCTTTGCTGTCCAAAGAGACCGAGAAGACCTCAAACCCAAGGTTCCTATACTCCGCGTACGCGCGCACCACATTGGGGTTTTCCCGTCGGCAGGGACCGCACCAAGAGGCCCAAAAATCCAAGAGAACCACCTTGCCCCGGAGGTCGCTCAACTTGCGTTCCTGCCCAGAAGGATCGTTCATGACGATGTCTGGGGCCATGTCACCTGCCGCGTATTTGCCGTTTTTGGTGCCGCGCTTGGGCTTTTGGGTCATGTCGATGTTCCGAGCCTTGTTGGCTCGGTCGTATTGTCCCTTGACCTGACGGAAGAACGAGTTGTTGGCGTGCTGGCTTTCCAACGCAGAAAGGGTGGCCTTGAACAACTCCTTGTGTTGTTTCGCATCCAACCCTTCCAGGGCATTCAAAGCCGCCAGGCTGCCCGCGTGGGATTCCGCAAACGCCAAGCTTACTGCATCAATGCTGTCGGCCATGGCTGCTGCCAGGGTCTTGGCTTCTTGGCGCTTGGTTGCATCCACAGAACGTCCTCGACGCTCTGCATCTTTCAGTCTCGCGGTGATGGGCATGATGACGTCGTACAGCTTGGCCACTTCCACCGATTGGGGTGAGCCGACGATGTCCGCCTCGACGAGGTAGTTGCTGCGCGGTGTGAGGGAGGCTCGAACGTGAACGTGCTCCGTGCTGTCCGTGATGAGCACCAGGGGATTGGTGCGGTTGACGACCAGCTGGTGGTGTCCCAACGCGAGGGATTTCTCGGGCGTCAAAGAGAAGTTTCCTGAGGAATCCAACGTGGCCTCTGCGACGTTGACCAAGTTGCCTCTGTTGAAGCTGCGCAGCACCACAGAACTGCCGGGCTTGGCCCCTTGGATCTCTCCGGTGATGGTTCCTGAGGTTCCTGAGAGGGACGATGAATCGCAACCAATCCAAGCGCTGGCTGCGGCCCAATAAGTTGCCGCTAAGATGAAACGAGAGAAAGCGTGGGTCATGTCACGAAGGTAAGGTGTGGACCCAGGAGTTGAGGAACGCGTCCACAGCGTCTTCGTTCTCCCATTGCACCTCCACGGGGAGGACCCAAATGCGCCACGATCCCAATTGAGGCAGCCAAGGGTCGAGCCTGGCTGCGTCCTTGGCGGTGGTCACCAAGTCTTGCACGCCATGTTCCAATCGGTACGCGTTCCAAGCTTTGATGTCTCGCAGCAGGAACGGATGGTGGTCTGGGTAGTGCGCGCATGCCGCCAACGAGACGCCCTGGTCGAGCGCCGATTGGACGACGCGTCGAGGTTGAGCTGTGCCAGTGAGCAGCAAGGCAGGTTGTTCCAGAGGCTTGTCCGCATCCGTAGGGTGGATGCACATGGGGATGTGGGCAAGGCTTCGGCTCCTTGTGTGGGCCTGAGAAACTGCATTGTGGGTGGCCACGGTGAGGTCTGCAGTGCAAACGCGAGATGGCAAATCTCGCCAAGGCCCTGCAGGCAAGACGGACGTCCATGACGCGTCAGATCGGGACAGCAAGCACACGAGGCGATCGGGAACGAGGGCGCGGTGTTGCATACCGTCGTCAAGGACCACGGCCTTCAGCCCTGGCCGGGTTTTGGCCATGTCGCGCAGAGCTTCAAGACGGTTGGCCCCGACTGCGACCGGAATGGTGCGAAGCGCGTGGGTCATCATCCAGGGCTCGTCCCCGACGTCATCCCATGTGCTCTCCTGGCCCACCCATTGGAAATGAGTCGCTGCCCGCCCATGGCCACGAGAGAGGATGGCGACGGAACCGGTTCCGAGTTTGGACTCGAG
>MDSV01175937.1_pt1 | contig 16718 bp, 14 predicted proteins | sample 810851 | NCBI WGS metagenome assembly MDSV01 (sample SAMN05326640, study PRJNA326480) | marine metagenome | isolation source: seawater | place: Atlantic Ocean: North East | collected 2012 | reverse complement strand
TGCTCGTCACTCTCCATATTACATCCGTACTGTACGAGGTGATAATAAAGACCCACTTACACAGTTTATGATAGATCAGAAGGTTCCTAATGAGCCGTGTGTATTCAAGGGTGATACTACAACCGTGTTCAGCTTCCCTGTAAAAGCACCAGAGAATGCTATAACACGCAACGACATGACTGCTATTGAACAGCTAGAGACTTGGCTTACTTACCAACGCCATTGGTGTGAGCATAAACCTAGTGTAACAATTTCAGTACGTGATGATGAATGGCTTGAGGTAGGAGCCTTTGTCTATAAACACTTTGACGAAATGTCAGGTGTGTCTTTCCTACCACACTCAGACCATACCTATCAGCAAGCTCCATATCAAGATTGTGGTAAGCATGACTATGAAATGTTACTGTCATGTATGCCGAAAAAGATTGACTGGACTAAGCTTTCAGAGTATGAACAAGAAGACAACACGAAGTCGAGTCAAACATTTGCTTGCTCTGGTGACGTGTGTGAAGTAGTAGATATAACATAGGAGTTATCATGGAAGTAGTAGCAACAGCAATAATAGTTTTCTTTGCAACATTTAGTGTGACAGAGAAGTATCTTGAACCTTGGGTCAATGATAAAGTAGAACAGTATTACGAAGCAAAGGAATAGCACATGGCTTGGGTATTAGTAGCACTCTTTATATTTGATGGAGAGCCAATGATTATGAGTGACAACGTTCTGTACGAAAGTAGAGATAAATGTAATGTGGCTGCAGATATACGTAGCAAATACTTAGAGGCTACTAGACCTGAGTCTATGTGGGAAGCAGACTATTGGGTATGGTGTACTCAGATACCACAGGAAGTATAATGAAACTAGAACGTGAAGCTACAAACTACATGGAGGCAAAGCGTGAGCAATTTAAAAGAGACTTAAATAATGCTATAAGAGTTGTAGATAAATTTTTATTAGACAATCTTGAAGACAATGACCAACGCAAGAAAGCTAGGGATAAACTCCTTGAGTGTAAAATGTGGGCAGGACATAGCTATATAAAGTAAAAGGGCCGCATTAAGCGGCCCCTCTCTTATACACAGTCACAGTCAGTGTGACATTTACGATTCATCAAGGCACACCATAGCCTCTTAAAGTATCTTCTCATTTATATTCTCCCTACTTCTTCCTGTATACCTTCCACATAATCTGCATACCGCATAAATGTTTCAAGCTCTTTATAGTTTAAATCTTCTAGTGATCCACTTATTCCTGTATGCTCCTCCATTAATCTCATGGCTTCTCTTGTTGTTTCTTTGTTATACTTCTGTGCCATCTTAGCTGCTCTACGAAGTACCATATTATCAGAACCCTCGTAGCCAACCTCCATTCTTTTTCTTACAGACTTTTTAACATCAGATAATCTTTTCTTTATCATACCACGTTGTTGTGTAAGGTTAGCTTTAGTAAACTTAGGATCATTAAGTAAATCTTGAGTATACAATTCTAGTATGGGTGCAACTAAACCATTAAAAGCTTTGTCGTAAGCAGGTATTTTAGTTCTCTCATTAGCTTTCCAAGGATGCATCTCTGCCATAGAGTATACCTTTTCTGTAGCCGTTCTTCCAGGTTTTATTGTTATACCAAAGATACGTGCAAAAGGATTAGCATCATATATTTCCCCTGCTCTTGTAGCTACTTCTAATTCCTCACCTGTTATACTATCTGTCTTGTCAATGAATGCTTCAAATATATTATCGACATACTTTGTAGCAGACTGAGTAAATACATTTAGTCCTTCAGCCTGACGTACATCTTTAGCTGTGTCCGTACCCATAGCAAAACCTACAGCTTTATTGAGTGCATCCAGTGGACGTGTAAAACCTGAGATAAAGTTACCACCTACTTTGTAGAAACCATCTACGCTTGCTGCTCTTGCTCCTTCATCTACGTTAGTTAAAACATCTAACATATTGTTTATGTCGTTAGCAAACTGTGCATCACGTGCAAGCTGACCTACAACTAACTGTGTACCTATCTCTTGTTGTAGCTCTGCAGGTACTTGCTCTCCGTTTCTTATATTGTTTAGTACTCTACCTGCTGCTAACCAAAGAGAGAAAGGGAATGTGTTCTTAGCATCAACGATTGTACCACCGCCTACATCTACTTCATATACACCTAACCCTTTTTCTTTTCTCTCATTGTCATAGTCCATAGATAAACGTAAAGCAGTACTACCTACAACCATACGAGCGAATGCATCTCTGTCTGTTACGTCTGGCTCTTTCTTAACTAGGTTTCTACCAAACTTAATAAACTGTTGAGGTGCAGCTAGTGGTGACCATTGATATGCTGTAGCTACAACGTTGTTAAAGAACCTACCAAACGGTAGAAGTGTACCCAAACCTGGAGTGTTAGAAAATGTTTCAGCAAACTTAGCTGCTGACCTTAATAACTCTGGCTGTTCTTTTGTTGTGTAGTCTTTAGCAAACACTGACTTGAGTGTTCCATCTAATGCACCCTGTATAATCTCTTCATCAATAAAATCATCACCTTCTTGGAATGCTTCTTTCAAAGTTACACCTTTGTTAACTCTTAAATACTTATCCATCTCAGTCATAAACATCTGTGACTTAGTGAAGCTGTCCTGTATACGTACACCTGTTACCTGACTGGCTGCTGTAGCAAATGCTTCTGCATTCTTAAACACTTTACTGTCAGGGTTTATGTTATATCTATCTGCTGTAGCTTCAACACCACCTGCCATAGTTTCAAACAAAGACTTACGTGCGCTTTCATTTGTATCTAAGAACTTTAAGTATGCATCATGTGTAGTGTATGGATCTAACAAGTTACGCATCTTCTGTGCCTGTACTGCAGTCAATGCACGTGCCTGTCTCATTGTAGCTCTAGCTGCTTCGGGGCTATACGCCATCTGAGCCATAGCTTTCATACCTAACATACCAGAGTTAAACAAGTCAGCCATAGTTTGACCTACATAGTACTGAGAGAAACCAGCTACGTTGATTGCTGTAGTAGCAGGAGAAGAAACAAGTAGACGTTTCCATACAGACTGTCCATACTTAAACGGTTCTGCCTTTTTTAGTACGGCTACTTCTCCAAGAGCTTCTTCCATCTCTTCTTCTATAGACTTTTTATTCTTACCACCAGCAGCTACAAGTCCTGTATTAACAACTCTCTTTGCTTGAGAGAATACAGCTAATGATTTACCTGCTTCACTTGCTTCTTTAGCTATCAAGTCTCTTAGGTTAAGGTTACCATCTTGAGTAAGCTCTCCAAGTTGTATGTCTGTATACTTACTCATAGCTTTGTTTATGTCAACAAGATCTTCTTCAGGTATAAACCTAGCTACGTTAGATATTAAGTCAGCTACCTTTTTCTTACTGTGTATTCTTTCACCCTTATCGTGTAGCATTTTAGCTAGACCACTCTTACCATCTTGACCTAGTACAATAGTCTTTACTAAGTCGGCTGGCATATTAGCAGGGTTTAATTCTTTACCACGCTCTACCTTTTCATTCCAAGATAGTATATCTTCCTTAATTTGTTTAGCTACATCTTTAGAATCTGCTTTACTTAACTTGGCTGTATTGTTTTCTATTATAGTATTAGCTACACCTTCAAGTGTTTCTCCAGTCTCCTCAAAGCCTGACGCTCCACGAAACTTACCAAACCCTAGCTGTGCTGCCCCTGCTACGCCACCTAACAAAGAAGAAAAGGCAGTTTGAGTTTTACTAAACTCTTCCTGTGCGCCTACTTCCATGTAAGTTTGTTGTGCCATAACATCTTGTAGTACAGCAGCACCTGAGTCTAATGCTAGTGTTTGCTTTAAAGACTTACCACTAGCTACATCAAACAATCTTTGCTGTTCATCTCGCATAGCGTTTCTTGCTAATGCTCTACGTCCTTCTTTTTGTACTTCTTTAGCTACACCATCAGCTACTGCATTGGAAGCTTTCTTTGATACACCAGAATTAATAGCTCTCTTAGCTGCCTCCATACCTGCTTTTTTAGCAGCTTCTGCAGCAGCTTCTTTTGAAGCCCCATCTGTCAGAGCCGCTTTACCTGCCTGTCGCACAGCAGCCCTAACCATTTGTTTACCTGTAAGAGATACACCACCTGCACCTACACGTGCTATGCCTCCTGTTGCTATACCTAAATAGTTAGTAGGGTCTTTAGCTGCAGCAAGGATGTAATCCTTTACACCATCTACAGCACCCATAGCCCCATCGTTTTGAAACACGTTACCTAGCTGTTCATATATCTCATATGCTTTTTTAGCTTTACCTTTACGTATATCGTTTGCTTTGTTTATGAACCTAAGTTCTCCTGCAGTAGACACTGTGTTAGCGTTGAAGTAACGCATGTGTTGTACAAAGTCATCAACCACATCATCGTCTGCTGCTGTCCTGTAATCAACACCTTTACGTTCTATCATGTATTCACGAATAGGAGTTAGGTACTGGTACTTTTTTAGATCATCCTTCTTGAGAGGATTGTTATCATCAAAATAATCCATGCTTATTATAAACCTTTTGGTATGCCGTTAACGTCATGGGTTTCACCATATGTTATATCCCAGTATTCAGCTTCGGTAACTTTTCTTTTCTTACCTGTTCTAGATCCTAGTAGTCCAACTCTTATTGGTATCTCTTTAGTTTTCTCTCCCCCTGCAGGAGGTCTTGGTGGTGCAATAATAACTTTACCTGTTTCAGGATTTACCTTACCTTCATACTTTCTATCCCACGTTCCTTTGGCGGCTAGACCACGTTGACTCTTTCTTGTTGGGAAAGTTTTAGCAAGTAACGCTTCTTTTTTAGCTTCTGTATTGGGCGCTTCCGCTTCGGTACTTTCTTCGAACTCACTGTCTGCGATTTTGTCTGCTGGTTTAAGTCTGTTTTCAAATTCATCCATTCCAAGTTTAATTGCTTCAAAACTTCCTTGTGTTTCATCAACAAGGTTTTCTTCTACTTCTTCTTCTTCGTCTTTACCATACAAAGATCTTTGAGTATTGACATAATCCTCACCCATAATTTTTGTTACTATATCTACAGATGTTTGGTTATCAAAGAAACCACCTCTGCCAAATCTACCAATGTTAGATTCAATTATAGGTTTAACTTGATCCTTAATTAACTCCTTTTTAAATGCAGCTTTGAAAGCATTACCTTCTTCTGGAGATATTGTTCTACCTTCTTCTGCTGCTTTTTGTTGTTCTGCTATGAGTGCATTACTTGCTGCTGATTCTGCTGCTTCTGGTTTTACTCTTGCTGAAGCGGATGTTATATCTTTAATAAATTCTCCAGCCTCAATAGCACTATAGTATTCCACATCCAACAAAGTCATACCTAAGTTAGGAAATAGAGAGTCATAGTCTGCTTGTGCTGCTGCTTCATTTATCTGAGCAATAGACATGCCCCCTGCGTACTGCTCTTGTCTTAGTTTGTTTCTTACCTTTGCCTTGTCGTTTAAGCGTAGTAAGTTCTTTATACCTAGAGTAGCTCCTGTATCTTCTAACTCCATAACTTCATTAGGTGATACACCATATGTTCTGTTAGCAAACTCTTCAAGACTTATATCAATGTACTTATCGTTTACAGATGGAAGTGTGGGTAAGTTCATTAGTCCATCAATATCATCTTTACTTAATTTACGTACACCCTTTTCATTTGCTACACTCTGTAGCTTCTTTAAAAAGTTTTCCATACCACCAACACCTGCTGACATAGCAGCCTGTACTTGATAAGGTTGAGCGCCCAAGGATATAGCTTGGTTACCTTGTATCGCAGCATTCTGAGAAAGTAATTTTCTTCTACGTATTAGAGGTGCGTTACGTTCTGCCATCTCTCTTCTTTGTTCTTCATACTCTTCAGCTTTAGTTTTTCTTTCGTCTATGCCCTGACCAAGGGTATCTAGAAAACTAACACCAAATGATTCTAAAAATGACATAGCTCTATCCTTTCGCCATTAAGCCCATAGGCTTGGCTTCTTCTGGTGTCTCTTCTTCCTGTGGCTGCTCTTCAACCAACTCACTTAACAACTCTTTTCCTGGATCGTTCATATCAACGTTACCACTTAGCATCTCACCAGCTAGTAGCTTGAACCTATCCACCTCTTTTTCATTTGCTCTTTTTTCATAGTCTATGTTATCATCTTTTGTTGGTACTTCCATAGCAACCATGACCTGCTTTATAAACTGGTGTAGTATAGGGGCAACTAGCATACCTGAATCCACACTATGTAATCCTCTCATATTACCAGATGTTATTAAGCTTTGAACGATAGGTTTTATAGGAATATTTGCCTGACAGCATGCAGCAATGTCATCCATAATCTCATCGTTAGCTAGTCTTTTAACATAGTATGCAGTAATGTCTTCTATGTCAGACATCTCCGCTGGGTTTTCCCAAGGGTTATTCTTAGGTTCACCTGTTAGTGATTGACCCGGTATAGGACGATCAAATCTTGATACTTCAAATTCTTCTGCCATTTTGTTTTCCTATTTAGTAAATCCTGCACCAAAGTATAAGCCTACTATAGCAGATACTATGTGCGTGTCTAGTGGTGTGATAACGAAACCTCGCGCAGCTTGCCATTGTACTGTACCGTCACCACCAAACAGCCAGTTAAATAAACCACCATGTACTTCTGTGTAACCTACGATAACGCTTACGTCAGGATACCATACAGCTACCATCTTTGGCAAGACAATAATAGCAAAGACTGCAGATAAAGCTATGATCCTACGTGTCCATGCAAAGTGTATGTCTTTACTGCCATGCTCTCTGGCTTCGTTGACTGCACCTATTAAAGCCTTTTGTTGTTCAGCTTTATTCTTAGCATTCTGTCCTATCAAAGACATAACTCCACCTAGTACGGTAGAGAAAAGCATTGTTATAAGTTCTAGTGGTAGTCCAAACATATTATTTTATCTTTACTTCTTTTGTTCTTGTTAAATCTGTATAAGTACCATCTTTATTTAGTGTTATAGGTTTTCTGCCAGAATTTACTTGATGTACAACATTCCCATCTTTGTTTAAATACTTTATTACAGTACCTCCACCTAATGTAGGAACCTGTTGTATCTTATCTATCTTATCTATTCCTAATTCATCTGCAGCTTTGTTCCAGTTTTCTGCTCTTCTTTTAGATAGAGATAACAACGATGCCTTAGTTCCATCTTTAGTTGTCATACCAATATAATTTAAGGTATTAGTCATGGCATCTTTTGCATTGCCATCTGCTGCAGAACTTCCTACAGTACCTGTATTAAAATGTAAATCTGTTAGTGCATATCTTCCTGCTTCTCCTAATTCTTCCCAAACATCAGAAACATTTGTATCCCTACCAAATTGGTTAATCTTGGCGGCCTTAAAATCTGCTTCTGTGGCTTCATAATGTTTCAATGCTACTGCTGCTGCAAAATCTCTATCACTTTCGTAGTTTGATCTTTTTAATCCAAGAGAATTTTTAACACCATAAGCTGCTGTGTCCTTTCCTCCTTCAAGAGATGAATGAGCTTTTACTCCTTCATGTCCTTTTAAATAACCATCAACATAATCTCCTTTAATTTTATCCATAGAAATACTGCCAGTTACATCCTGATTAAAACTATTATAAAACTGTGCGTCAGGGTCAGGGTCATCGACTTGGTCTGTTGTAATTTTACCCTCCATCTGATCTGTATAAGCTCTTAATAACTTTGCTAACTCTTCCATTGTACCGCCAGCAACCTTGATACCTTTATTATCTTTTTTACTTCCTAGCCCTCTACGTAAAGCAGCCTGTGTATCTGTAAGTTTAGCTGATCCAACTGGTACTTTTAGATTAGAACCTGCATATATAATATCTATATCTTCTATGTTGTTAAGTTCTTTTAATTCCTCAACAGTAGTTCCTGCTTCTCTAGCTATCTCAGATAAAGTATCACCATCCTGTATAGTATAGTTTACTTCTGTAGGTAGCATTGCTTGTGATATTGCTCTGCTTACAGGGTCTACACCAGAAGGAGATTCTGGTATAACTGGATTAGGTATAGTAGGAGTTATCCTGTCCATGTTAGGGTTAGTAATCTCTCCACCCATATTAGGTGTGGTGTCAGTGCCTTGTCCTAACCTAAAAGGATCGTCTAGTCTTTCAAACAAAGCTCTATTATCAATACTTTGTCCAAAGCCTCTTGTGTCTGGTGTATATAATGGCTGTTGATTTCCTCCAACAGTTTTTGAATAGGGTGGGTTTGCTGCATTTAACGTGGCATCTGTGGGAAACATTGCGTCATAAGCTACCAATCCTTGTGGTCTTACCATTTCTGATGTGTAAACTTTCATAGGATTATACGTATATGCTTTGGTTGGTTGAGGTGCGCTAAGACCTACAGCAGCAGATGCAGCCATAAGAGCTTCATATATTTTTTCTTTCTTTGTCAATGCGTTTGGTGTATCCACTTCTTCCATAGTTATGTTAGGTTTAGCGCCAAGTCCTTTAGTACTACCACTGTCTTTTTGTGTTTCTTCTCTAAACCTATCTTGAATTTTTTGTGCAGAAGATGTAGTGGTCTTACCGCTAATGCCACCTATGCCTACAGACAACATTGATTGAGCAGCCTGTTGATTAGCATTCTTAGGTTTAGATGTAGGTGTAGACTTAGGAGGCGATTTGTATATGCTGCCTCTGCCTCGCTCAAAAAAAGAATTGGGGGAATATGTAACCATTATAAATCTTTCTTACAGTATGCTGTCTATTATTGAGTCTATCGCTGCGTTGGTTATTTTTCCTATTAATTTACCTGCAGCATCTCCTATAGGATTATTTGATCCTGTTTTCTCTCCATCAGTAGCAGTAATTGTAGCAACTGCTATGGCCTTATCTCTTTCCTGTTGGTTCTGTCCTGCATCCCATGCCCATGCTAACACATCTCTCTCACGTTGTATAGCATTGTTGTAGGCTGTCATTGTGAAGTTGTTAGCTGCCATAGCTGCGTCACGGTTAGCTTGATTAGCTGCAGCATTCTCTGCTGTAGTAATAGCTTGCGCCCACTGAGCATTAGCCTGTGCAATTACAAGATGGTTCTGTGCATTAAATCGTTCACGTGCATTCTCTTGTGAAGTATTGAACTGAGATAGTGCATTTGTTTCACCTGCATTGAAACGCTTTATAGCATTACTTTGTTCCGCATTAAACTGCTGTACCTGTGAACCAAGAGATGCAAAGAACTGATCTGTTTGATTTTGAGAAGCAGCGTTGAATTGTTTTGAAGCATTCATAGCAGCAGTATCACTTAGGATAGAGTTAGCAGTCTCTTGTCCTTTAAACATAGTCATCTGCTGTGTGTTATCTAGGTTTGCCATGTCCATCTGTAGAAATGCTTGGGCATTTTGTACTGCTGCTTGTTGTCTATTGTCTAAATTAGCCATGTCTATCTGTGTCATGGTAGCTGCATCAGCCATAACTTTAGCTTGCCTGTTTGATAGGTTAGCTAGATCTACAGTCTGCGCCATACGTGCATTCTCTAGTGCTATGGTTTGCTCTGCATTAAAGTTAATGTTAGCTATCTCTGATATACGTGCAGCATTCTTTACCTTAGTTTGGAAGTTCTGATCAAACTCCATACCCATAAACTTAGCACGTTGTTCAGCTTTAACCAGCGCCATTTGTTGTTTGTTAGATGCATCCATCTGAGCGATGGGTAGTGCTGATTCCATAGCAGCTTGTACTACTGCCATACCTGCCATACTTGAAGAAGATAGTCCACGTGCAGCCATTGCTGAGTTAGCTGCTCTCATAGCACCTGCTGCCCATACAGGTGTGTTACCACCCTGAAAGTCTTGCATCAAGTCAGCCATCTCATCTTGTACAAGAGCAGCTTCAGCTTTCGCTAGGGTAGTATCTACTTGTGTTTGATTTACAGCAGAACCATCTATAAGCTGATCCTGTGTAACCTGTAAAGGGTTAGGAGCTTGTACTGTTTGTGCCTGTCCTAGCTGTGCAGCCTGTAGTTGTAAAGATGCAGCAGAATTAGGGTCCATCTGTGCAGCATTCATCAGTGATTGAGGACTTACCTGACCTTGTGCGCCAGTCATACCTGCCAAGGCGTTTTGCATTGTACCTTGTGACTGTGCTGCATTCATTTGAGTAGCAGGTGTTGCAACAGGACTAGCCGCTTGTGCTGCTGTTCCTGCTGTCATTGTGGGTGCTTGTGCTGCTTGTGCAGGAGCTTGTCCTGTACCATCAGCTATAGTAGCGGCTGGATTATCATTCGCTTGTACTGCTGCTGCAGTAGTTACAGAAGTAGGATCTCCTGCTATCTGATTTGTCATAGCTGATCCGCTAGGCATACCACTTCCTGTACTATTAAAACTACCAGAAGTAGTTCCTCCAGTTGCACCTGTTGTGTTGTCACCAGCGCCACCATCAGAAGAACCTTGTACAGAGTTACTTGTATTATAAGGTCTACTTACAGGTTGATTACCATCTCCCCCTGAGTTAATACCTCTTATAAAATCATTCTGTGTATATTGTGTTGCTAACATGTCAGGCTTTTTGTTTGGGTCAGCACGATCTGCTGCCTGTCTTTCCATAACAGCCCTTCTTTGAGCTATGTTACCCTCTTCCATAATTTTTTTATCTTCTAGTCTTTGTGTTGCTGCTGCAGACGTTGCTGCTGTTTTATCTTTGTACGCATCTGTACCAAAGCCAGCAAAGGGATTTAGTGAAGCCAAAGTACCAGAAGCTGCACTGATTGCAGGTTTACCTTCTACCATCTGCCTAGCTAACATAGTGTACTTACCCATTTTAGCTGCTGCTGCAGGACTAGCTGCAAGAAACTTATCTATAGATTTCTTATCCATTGCCCCTGTGTAGCCCAGTGATGGGAGTATTTTCTTTTCCATTGACTCATTAGTGAATCCTGCAAATTTATTAGCCATATCTTATTTCCCTATTTGCATCCAAAGTGATGCGGCAATGAATGTTATTACTGCTACAGTTGACATCTTGACCATAGTTGACCACACACCTTTACGTGTGTCACGCCATGCTTCTAGTAAGTTACGCATTTCTGTTATGTCTTTACGAGCATCGTCATCATGTAGTCCTACTTCACGTAGTGCCATCTTAGCACCACGCTTTGCTGCACGATCTAGCATAGCTTCTAATTCTTCAGGTGTAATCATGCTGCACTCAATATTTCTTTACTCTTATTTCCATACAAAGTACCATCTATATTACAGTTGTTACATGGTGACATTGATCTATTCTCTCTTAGCTTTGCTCTAAATCTTTGTAAGGCCATATTGTTTGTCCATATGTTTTTTACACTTGTCTTCATAACATTGCCAAACCTTGTTCGTTTAGTCCAGTCTTGGCAGCAGAGTATTACATCACCATCGTGGTGTATGTTCATAGCGTAAAAGGGTAAGTTGCATGTAGTGTTTACGCTTTTGTCTTCAAAGTTGTAACCTGCTCTGTTACTTAGTTTTTCAAATCCGTAGTTCTCTTCTTCTGTTTTGTAGTAGTGCTGAAGCAGATACATACTAGGATCTACATCTTTGAATATCTTTTTAAATCTGTGTACTTGGTTTGGTCCTTGATACATAGATACAAAAATCTTGTTTACCCCTGCTTCATATAGTTCTTTTGCCTTTGCTTTGTTTAGTCTGTCTCCGTTGGTCACTATCTGAATGTTTTCCTGCCAAGGCATTTCATTCTTTAGTATAGTCACAGCTTCTACTAGGTGTTTATACAGAAGAGGCTCACCAAATCCACAGAACAGTAGTCTGTTTTTGTATCCCAGATCAGATAGTTCCTTTGCTACCTTTCTTATAATATCTAAACTCATGTGTAGGTTTAGGTTAGGGTAGTCTTTTGATCTAGGACAGAAGTCACACTTTAAGTTACAGAGTTCGGTACACATAAAGTCTATTGCCATTAGAGAACTAAAAGGGTCTGCTGCTGACATCCTCTCTTCCATTGGAGAGAACATAGATACTCTGTCTTTTTTTATGTAAGAAGCTTCTTGCAAAGTCTTTCCTGCCAACCATTAGCTGTAACGTCTATAGATAGTTCGTGATAGTACCATGATAAAAATCTAAGTAAGTCTTCTTCTTCAGGTATCCAATCAGTAAACTCTTCCGTTGCATTCTTTATGACAGGAGATACTTCACTCCAAGGTAGTTTACGGTAGCTCACTGTGGGTTTTCTATTTATTAATGATAAAAAGTTTACCCCACTGCAAGCGCTAAAAACTCTATCACTTTTTTCTACTAAACTATTTGTGTCTAAACCCTTAACTAAGTGTGTATACTCTGATACTAACTTTTGTTTTTTACAAACATCCCACCATTTTTGTGCTGAGTCGTCATCCCCATTAGGAGCAGATGGATGAGAGGCAAAAACAACATGTCTTTTTTTATTGGTAGCATATTTCATAGCGTCATTGGCTATATTAATATCGCTGTTGTTTGTGTCTTGCATAGCAAACAAATCAAAAGCATCTGGTAGTTTACTGAAGTCAGGTTTAATCCTTACTATGTTAAATTTATTATTGTTACACTTCTTATAAAACTTTATTATGTTACTATCTATGTCGTAGTTTTTATATTTATATTCAAAAGGGTTTAACGTTCCTATATACCACTTCCATCCTGGAGTAGATATGTGTGTATACTTTGCTCCCTTACTGCATATAAAGTGTTCAAAGTTTGGTGTACCCTCTGAATAAACAAATACATCTTTATATAATTCAGGTTTGTCTCTATCTACTATGTCTATGTGTATAGCTTTTACGTTGTGCTTAAATACCTCGTCCTCAAATTCTTTTACTAACGGGGCCTTTCTTACTTTAACTATGCTATTCTTTCTATAAACAGCCCAGCCTTTAGCATATGGTTTATACATTAAGACATCCTAAGACCAAAAGAAAACCTTAACTGACTAGTGTATATAGAGTGCCATATAGGTGCTTCAAACTCTCTAACTGTCCAACCCATATTGTCTTTATCATATTGAACATTGCCCTCTTTATCTACCCAAGCAAACCAAGCATTACCTTTTGTAAATGTGTAGTATCTTCTTACGCCTGGATTGTCAGAGTTTGTATGCCATTTCATTGTGGTGTTTGGTAGGTATATCATGGAGTTAGTTAACTCTTGTGCGCCTACTTCTTTACACCATTTTCTTAGAGTTACTCTTGCTTCTACTTTATCCTCTGATGTAAACCTTGGATCTACACATATATCCATTGTAGGAGTGTGTGGATGTGGAGTATCTTTTGTTGGAACTTCTGCAGATCTAAAGTCTTCCTCAGTATCTTGCATACTTTCTGATATTAAATATTTCCAAACATCAGATGTAAATTTAATTATATCTTTAAGAGGTTCTATTTCTTTTGTATTTACTTCTAGTTTATTCATAGACTATTAATTATTTTTTCGTACTCTTCTGCTTCGTCATCTGTAGGCATAGATGGAGCCACATATTCTTTTATATCCATTTTTGATATAATACTTGTTATTGCGCTATTGTCAATAGTTTCATCTTCATCATCTACATTTATTGTATAAGGTATCCATCCATGTTCAGGATGATTTATTTCTAAATCAATGTCGCCTTTTGCATTGTAGGCTGGTTTTCTTATTTCTTTTATTTCCATTACGAGATCCTTTGATATAATCCTGCTGCAGTACCTGACATAGTTGTTACTGGGTTATCACTTCCACTTCTAACCTGTGAATAAGTAGCAGGAGATAAACATTTCCAAGTACCAGAACCATTAGTGTTTCCAAAAGTAATAGCACTCCCTGCATAGTTTGATCCTGCACTGTGAGCAAATGTAGCAGTGTAGAATGATGTTGGAACAGGAACACCTACAGCTAAACTGCCAACGTTATTAAAACCTGTAGCGGTAGCAGCGTTGTTTAGTGTTATAGTAGCATTACCACTTTGGTTTAGAGTAAAAGAACCGCCACCTGTCAAACCAGTACCTGCTGCTATGCTAATTGTAGGGTTGTTTGCACCAGAACCCGAAGTACTAATAGCACCTGTTGAGTTATTGTACGATATGCCTGAACCAGCAGACAAAGCCTGTCTAGCACGTGCTTGTGTAAAGTACTGATTATTACCCTCAGTTATATTAGTAGTGCTTATGTTGCTAACTGCCCCTGCTTGTATCTGTCCATTTATTTGACCAGTAACAGTAAGGTTGCCAGCTACAGTAGCATTCTCATCCACTGTTAGTCCATCTGTTTTTACTGTGCCATCAAAGTGTCCATCTTTAAACTGCAGGGCTGAAGTACCTAAGTCTAATGCATTAGTTGTCTTAGGTCTTACCTGAGATGCTGTAACCACTAAGTCTTGTGACGGTCCTATCTTTTCAATAGGTGCGCCCTCTGCTGCTGTACCATCATGTGTGTGACCAGTACTAGCATTGAATGCTGACTGTACCTGATTGTACTCATCATTAAAATCGTCAGCGTCAATAACACTTCCTGTGGTAATATTAGCTGTTGCTTGTCTTGTATAACCTGCCATTGTTACTGCCTATCATTTTGTCTATACTCAAGCACTGCTGTGTCAAGAGTGAAGGTTGGATTTGTTGAGTTATCTGTAATACGCATTGCTATTGTTTTGAATGACCCTACTAAGTTTTCTTTATATATTTGATCTAGTACACCACCATAAGTAACATTTGAACCTCCATATATAGAGGTGGATGCACCATATAAACTTATACCACCTCCTGCTGATGCAGAAGATACTGTTATAGTTGGAGGTTGTATAACACTTGGATCGTTACCTGCATCAAAATCTATTTTAAAATTTATATTAGCGTTCATCGTTCCTGTTGGCTGTGCATACAAAGTTAATTTATACATAGTTTTACGTATCTGTGGATCTGTTATAGGCATGAATGGTGATTCATATATAGACTCTATAGAACTACCATCAAAAGAATTACCTGAGTCCATCTTGTAACAGAAGCCATCATCATTGCCAAACATAATAGTTTCTTGTGCGCCTGAATACGTACTATCTGCTACGTTTACCTTCAGTCCTTTTGTTGTTGACCATGCTATACCGCTACCACCTTGAGCAATGAATTTGGTTGCTATTAAGCCTGTTGCACTTGCTGCCTGTACAGAAGGTATATATGCAAATAGTCTATACTGAGATTTACCTCTAACTAACACAGAGCAAAAGACATCTGTCTGTGATATAAATTCATTAGCATCTTTATAAATTGGGTCAGATGCAATGTCAAGAGCTAGGTCACCAATACGATCAGTAGCACTAAGTAAACGTATTCCATCAGGGGATAGGTAAGCTATGTCACCGCCAAATTCCTGTATGCTATCTGGGTTAATACAACCTATTCTATCTGTGATAGGTTCTAACTTAAAGTCAGATGAAGTATTACCTACAAGCTTCTTGATTGTGTCTGTAGTAAAGATGATAAGCTGTTCACGAAAGCCTATCAAACCTGTTACGTTATGTCCAATGTTTATTGTACCAGCACCATTGCCTGTAGCAAAATCATCTACTGTGTTAGGTGCTGTAAAGAATATCTTGCTACCTTTAGAGTAGAACGCATGGTTCTTAAATACTACAACATTTTCTGCACCTTGTACATCTGAACTGTTTGATGATGTTAAAGATACTGTGGTATTACCACTTGAGTTATAGATAATAGGAAAACTTTTACTATCTACAAATATTGTTTTATCTTCTTGTGTAAAGTTAAAGGATGCGTATCTTGCCTTTAATGTATTAGTAGAAGAGCTTATACCTATCTGTGTCCAAGTAGTACCTGTGCCGTGATAATATAATGTTTTATCAACTTGACTAGAAGAAAAAGTACCAAAGGTAAGGACAGTATTATCTGATATTGATTGAGCAGCATCAAGTACAATAGCATTTTGATTTGTTACTGAGGATACTTTTACATCACCAGATATACCTGTGCCTGTAACAAACATACCAGCTACTATGTTCGTAACAAAACTAAGTACAACATCATCTGCTAGAGATACTGCTGTATCTAGTATAATACTATTCTGACTTGTTACTGTCTTTACTGTTACAGTGCCAGAGATACCAGTACCTGTTACAACCATGCCCTTAGTAATAGTTCCAGTAAAGCTGACACCAGTACCAGCAATGCTAACACCTGTGACTGGCCCTTCTGCTAAACCTGTACCTGCTATCGTAACTGCTGTAATACCGCCTGATCCATTTACTGCAGTTATTGTTATGGTTGCATCATTAGCTGTAGTAGCACCATTTAATTGTGTACCAACTACTTTAATTGTTTGACTAGCTGCATAGCCTGAACCTGCTGCAGTAATAGCTACAGTATATGTAGTACCTGTTTTAATTACATTGAATGTAGCACTACTACCAGAACCACCATAAGCAGATTGCGTTGGATTAGTATACGTAGCAACACTAGAACCAACAGAAGTAACTGTAACGGTTGCGTTGTTTGCTGCAGTAGCACCACCTAAGTTTGCACCTAGTACTGTTACTGTTTCGTTGACCTTAAAGCCTGTACCTGCTGCATTTATTGCTGCTGTATATGTACCGTTTGTATTTGTTACATTGAACGTAGCACTTGCGCCAGCTAGAGAAGTAGCACCTGTTACTGCTGTAAAAAGACGTACTTTATCTAAGGCAACTGTAGTTTTATTAGTGATAGCACCATTTACTACAGATGTAGCTGTGTT
>MDSV01157724.1_pt1 | contig 16726 bp, 14 predicted proteins | sample 810851 | NCBI WGS metagenome assembly MDSV01 (sample SAMN05326640, study PRJNA326480) | marine metagenome | isolation source: seawater | place: Atlantic Ocean: North East | collected 2012 | reverse complement strand
AGAAATAATTGTTGGGGCAAATTCTAAAATCATTGTATCTCTTGTAGCTAACCCTTCTGTGTAAGGGGGGACTAAAGGACTACTGAAATTATAAGCCATTTGAAGTAAAGTAACAGCCCCCATAAAGATGGAAAGAATTGCGACTATTGGAATTGAACCAACTCCAATAGCAACCATTTCGTCAATAATACGATTCCAAACAACTTTAAATTTGTCTGGCTTTGCGAAGGATTGAGACATCAAAATATAATATTTTCCTAAATGTGAAAAAATTGACATAGAGTAAAAATAGTGTTTTTTGGTTACTAGTTCATGTTTGAATAAAATTCTATTAATTTGATTACTTTTTCAACAATTTTTTGTCCTACGAAACAAATAAAAAGTTTAATGAATCATTAGACAACAGGGAACTTCTTTGTTTGGAATTTATAATTTTTGTTTAAAATTATTTTTTAACAGCTTCTTCCATTTTTTTGTACCATTTTTCACCAAATCGTTTTATAAGTGGTTCTTTCAGAAACTTATACACCGGAATTTCAAATGCTTTGCCCAAACTGCAAGCACATTGACAAATATCTAACAACTGGACGTTTACTGCCGTGAAAGTTGGGTACTCAGTTATTCGAACAGGAAAAAGTTCACAAGAAATAGGTTTTTTCCAATTGATATGACCATCGTTGTAGGCAGCTTCAATGGCGCAGCGTGTTCCACCATCCTCAGCAAAATAAACATAAGCACATTCTCTATTATTTATTAAAGGTGTAACTAAATCCTCATCTTGATCAATTTGAAAAGTCCCTTCCAGTTCAATAGCTTTAATTCCTTCAGGACGCATATAAGGCTTAACCTTTTCAAATATCTCATCTAATTTTAAACACTCCTCTTCCTCCAAGGGCGCCCCACTGTCACCTTCAATACAACAAGCTCCTTTACAGGAGTTTAAATCACATAAAAATTTACTTTCATATAAATCATCGGAAACGAGAATGTTGTTAATTTCAAACATACTATGATAACTTTTGAAAAGTTTGATACCATCGATTTGGTACTTCCCCGTTTAAGGCTAGTTTATAATCAGAATAGCTACAAGGAACCATTTGATGGCGAACAAAACGGCTATTAAAATCTGATGGATGAGGAACTTCCATCCACCATCTTCCACTATCACTTTTATAAAAAATCAATTCATGCTCCTTATTTTTTTCAATAGCAACATGATATTTTTTATACTTTGATTTACTCGCCACTGGGTAATCTCCTTTCCTTTCTCTAAAACCTTCTATGAAATACCAAATCATCTGCGACAACAACATAGCACCATTCTTAGATGTGTCATAAACTGGATTGTAATTATAAATACCAAATGAAGATAATTTATCAGATAAGCCAGCATACCTTGAAATTCGGCAAATTTCATCGCTCAAAAAACCATTTGGATTGGGTTTTGCATACCCAGAAAATTCTGATCCTTTTATGGCATTTACGTCAAAACTTAGAATATCTGCATTTCTTACAATAGCTTCCATTTCTTCGATATTTTGACGAACTGCACCTAAACGATATGCATCAAAATGCATTCTTTCCATCATAGCATCAATCTCATTTTCAACATAATAGGATTGATAACCTACTGAACTGAAATTAAAAAGAAAATTGGGTTGATGCATTATAATATGGTTAATATAATTCGCTTCCGTAATATCCTCTTCAATGACACCTAAATCAATTGTTCGATCTATACTTACCAAATTAACAACCTGTTCTAAATTTTCATAGGCCTGATAATTCGCATAGGTTAAATCGTGACTTCCTCCAATAATAACAGGGATTACTTCTTTTTTCACTAGCTCTGTTATAACAGAGGTCAAAGCAAAATAAGTATCTTTATAGGTATCTCCAGCTAAAACATTACCTAAATCTAAAATTCGGGTTTTTTCACCAAAACGATGATACAAACCATACAGCTGTTCTCTAATTCTATTGGGGGCAGATCCACATCCATCATTGCCTTTATGTCCACGTTGCTCCATCACACCGATCAAGGCAATATCAAAATCAATTAAATTAACTTCTCCATTGTAATGAGATACAGTTTGCCCTATTGTATTTTGATTCCAATTATTTTTAGAGGCGATAATCTCTTCTAATGGTTGTAAGTAAATACTTAAGCTCATCACTTTTTCTTAGTTGTATTTTTTTTTGAAACTTTCCTTTTTGCGCCTTTTTTAGGTTGATTTAGCATAATATGAATCACCTCATCAAACGCTAAATCTTTTGCTTCAACTTCTTTTGGAATTTTATAATTTTTTCGTCCTTGTTTTATATAAGGTCCCCAGCGTCCGTTTAAAACCTGTATTTCACCATCTTCATGCTCAAATGAGTTGATGAATTTTTCAGCATCTGCTTTCTTTTTATCCGCAATCAATTGCAAAGCTCTATCGAATGTAATATCCATTGGATCTTCTTCCTTTGGAATACTCACAAATAGGGAACCATTTTGAATATATGGACCAAATCTTCCAATGTTCGCTTTAACAGGCTTCTCTTCAAGTTCTCCCAACGTTCTTGGCAATTTAAATAACTCTAGGGCATCCTCGAGGCTAATATTTTGAATACTTTGTCCTTTTCGCAAACCAGCATACTTCGGCTTTTCATCACTCCCCTCTTCCGTTTCTCCAATTTGAGCAATCGGACCAAACTTACCCATTCTAACGATAACTTTCTTACCCGATTTTGGATCAACACCTAATTTTCTTTCTCCTGTAATCCGCTCAGAATTTTCAATAGTTTCCTCAACATTTTCATGAAATGGATGATAGAATGAATCGATCATTAATTTCCAATCTTTCAATCCCTGAGCAATTTCATCGAACTGCTGTTCAACTTGAGCAGTAAACCCATAATCTACAATTTTACTGAAATTCTGAACCAAAAAATCGTTTACCAACATTCCTATATCTGTGGGAAAAAGCTTATTTTTTTCAGCACCGGTTACTTCAATTTGATCCAATGAGTTTAGAAGGCCACCCTCTAAGGTTATTAGTTTATATTTTCGATCCTTACCATCTCTCTCTTCTTTAATAACGTAAGTTCTTTTTTGAATGGTAGAAATAGTAGGTGCATAAGTAGAAGGACGACCTATACCTTTATCCTCCATAGCCTTTACTAAACTAGACTCGGTATATCTTGCAGGATGTTTAGTGAAGCGTTCGCGCGCATTCATGTTGGTTAAGATAAGCTCCTGACCATTTACTAAATTGGGTAGCATTCCTTCCTCCTCCTCTTGATCATCATCTGTCGATTCTAAATACAATTTTAAGAAACCATCGAACTTTAACACCTCACCTTTAGCAACTAGATCATTCTCTGCATTGGACACGTCTATCGTAATAGTTGTTCGTTCTAGTTGAGCATCAGACATCTGAGAAGCTACCGCCCGTTTCCATATTAATTCATATAATCTTTGATTTTGGTATTCTCCATCGATTTCATGCTTACTGAAATCGGTAGGCCTAATTGCCTCATGGGCTTCTTGGGCATCTTTATTTTTAGTCTTAAATACTCGTTTATTATGGTACTCTAATCCATAAGACTTAACCACCTCATCCTTTATACCTTCAAGAGCAAAATTAGACATATTTGTAGAGTCCGTTCTCATATAAGTTATGTGTCCTTGCTCATATAATTTTTGCGCTATCGACATCGTTTGCCCAACAGCATAACCTAACTTTCTTCCTGCCTCTTGTTGAAGTGTTGACGTTGTAAATGGAGCAACCGGACTCTTTTTTGCAGGCTTTTTCTCTAACTTCAATACAGAAAATAGAGAATCTGCACTTTTCTGCAAAAATGAATAAGCCTCCTCTTCAGTTTTTAAATTTTTTGATAATGTAGCTTGAAATACATTTCCTTTTTCATCAAAGTAGGCCAAGACTTTAAAAGAGCTGACAGCCACAAAATCTTGAATCTCTCTCTCGCGCTCTACAATCAAACGAACGGCCACTGATTGTACTCTACCTGCAGAAAGTGAAGGCTTTACTTTCCTCCACAAAACAGGAGATAACTCAAAACCAACTAACCTATCCAACACCCTTCTAGCTTGTTGAGCATTAACAAGATTAAAATCAATTGACCTGGGTTTATTTATGGCCTTTAAAATAGCATCTTTAGTTATTTCATTATAAACGACCCTTCGGGTTTTGGATATATCTAGTTTTAAGGCCTCTAATAAATGCCATGAAATTGCTTCTCCTTCTCGATCCTCATCAGTCGCTAACCAAACTATCTCCGCTTTTTTTGCTAAATCTTTTAGTTCTTTTACCACCGATTTTTTATCCGGTGAAATTTCATAAGTGGGCTCAAAATTGTTTTCAGTATCAACCCCCAATCCTTTTTTAACTAAATCTCTTATATGTCCGATACTTGAGCGAACCGTATAGTCTTTACCCAAATATTTTTCAATCGTTTTCGCCTTTGCAGGGGACTCTACAATAACCAAATTCTTTGCCATCTATAATGTTTTTAAAAAACCACTAACTATCATCTTCTCAAAATACAAAATAAAGCATTTCATTTCATATGTTCCAAAAACTTTTTAATTGTTAAAAAAACAACATGCTATTATTAACCTTTAGGTTAATTAATTTTAAGTATATGACATATTGTCATTTATTTAATTAAAACGTACCTTTACTGAATAACTTTTCAATATGGGTGAACAGGAGGAAATGCTAGAGGAAAATCGTCAGGGAGAGGTTTTAGAGATGAATCCCTTTAACGAGTCGAAAAAAGGTAAAAAATTATATATTGAAAGTTATGGATGTCAGATGAACTTTTCTGACAGTGAAATTGTAGCGTCGGTTTTAGGAAATGAAGGATATACTACGACCACAAAATTAGAAGACGCTGATTTAGTATTCCTCAATACGTGCTCTATTAGAGACAAAGCAGAAGAAACAATACGAAAAAGACTTAAAACCATTAAATACGATCCGAAAAAAAAGAAGGATGTTAAGGTCGGTGTTTTAGGTTGTATGGCAGAACGCCTAAAAGGGAAATTACTTGAAGAAGAAAAATTAGTTGATTTAGTTGCTGGACCAGACGCCTATAGAAAACTACCGGAATTAGTAGACGATATTGAGGGAGGACAAAAGGCTGTCAATGTTCTTCTTTCTCGAGAAGAAACCTACGATGATATTGAACCTGTGAGAATAAACTCCAATGGAGTTACAGCTTTTGTGTCAATTATGAGAGGTTGTGATAATATGTGCACCTTTTGCGTTGTCCCATTTACAAGGGGTAGAGAACGATCTAGAAATGCAGCATCTATTATCAATGAATGCCGAGATCTTTACCAAAAGGGATACAAAGAGGTTACTTTACTCGGGCAAAACGTCGACTCATATCGATGGTCAGAAAACTCTTCCCTAAGGGGTAGGATCCTTAGAGAGGCTCCAAGAGATGAAGTTATTGATTTTGCAAAATTATTAACAATGGTTGCTGATATTTCTCCAAAATTAAGAGTTAGATTCAGTACTTCACACCCTAAGGATATCATCGACGAGGTTCTTTTTGCCATCCGAGACTACAAAAACATTTGCAATTATATACACCTCCCTGCGCAAAGTGGAAATACACGAATACTAAAAAAAATGAACCGAACATATACAAGAGAATGGTATGACGCAAAAGTGGCTCGTATTCGAGAGGTTATTCCAAAATGCGCTATCTCTACTGATATTATTACTGGCTTTTGTTCCGAATCCGAATACGAACATCAAGATACGGTTCAATTAATGAAAGATGTTCGATACGAACTAGCCTATATGTTTTTTTATTCGGAACGTCCAGGTACTCTAGCTCAAAAGAAATTTGAAGACGATGTTTCTGAGGATGTTAAAAAAAGAAGATTACAAGAAATCATCGACATTCAAACTCAAATTAACAAAGAACTAAACGAAAAAGAGATTGGTGAAATACATGAAGTTTTAGTAGAAGGTATTTCTAAAAGAGATGAGAATGATTTTAGAGGAAGAAATAGTCAAAACAAGGTAATTATATTTCCTAGAGAAAATTTCAATATTGGAGATTACGTAAACGTTCAAGTTGAAAAATCTACCTCCGCGACACTGATAGGAAAGTCTGTAAAAACAGAAAATCATTAAGCCTATATGAGTGCAACACTTAACGGAATAAAACAGCGATTTGGAATTATTGGCAATTCAAACTTGTTGAATGACGCTATAGATATAGCTATGCAAGTTGCCCCAACTGATTTATCAGTTTTAGTTACCGGAGGAAGTGGTGTAGGTAAAGAAAGTTTTGCAAAAATAATACATTTTCAAAGCACGCGAAAACACAATGACTTTATTGCTGTAAATTGTGGGGCTATTCCAGACGGGACTATCGATTCAGAATTATTTGGCCATGAAAAAGGAGCTTTTACGGGCGCCGTAGATCAGAGAAAAGGTTATTTCGAAGTAGCTAACAATGGCACTATATTTTTGGACGAAGTAGGAGAATTACCAATGAGTACGCAGGCCAGGTTATTAAGAGTTTTAGAAGCTGGAGAATTTATAAAAGTTGGATCCTCTAAGGTTCAAAAAGTAAATATAAGAGTTGTAGCAGCAACAAATTTAAATATCACTAAGGCTATTGAAAAAGGAGAATTTCGTGAGGATTTATATTACCGTTTAAACACAATACCGATAAAAGTGCCTTCATTGCGCGAACGAAAAGAAGACATTCACTTACTGTTCAGAAAATTCTCTATTGATTTGGCTGAAAAGTATAGGATGCCTCCATTGAAGCTCGATCAGGAATCCATAGAGATTTTAGAGAATTACAGATGGCCGGGAAATATTCGACAATTAAAAAATATCGCAGAACAAATTTCAGTAATTGAAGAGCTAAGACTTATTACACGAAATCAGCTTTTAAAATATCTTCCCGAAGCCGCTTCATCTAACTTACCTATAATTGTTGGAAGTAAAACAAAGCAAGAGTTCGAAACTCTTCAAAACGCTGAATGGAAAAAAGAACGCGAATTATTTTACAAAGCGCTTTTTGACATGAAAAAAGAACTTGGAGATTTAAAAAGTGTCGTTGCCGAATTGATTAAAAAAAGAGGTAACGCAAGTGACAAAACGAAAGCCTTTAAGCAGTTGCATTTGGATTCTGATGTCAATCCTGAAAAAGATTACTCCTCGTTCCCCTTAGCCGTTAATCCAAATTTTAAAACAGATGAAAATCAGGATGGCTTCGCAGAAAGTCACGAAGTGGTTGAAGAAATTTTATCGTTAGCCGAGAGAGAAAAAGAGTTCATTATCAAGGCACTCGATAAACATAGAGGAAGAAGAAAAAATGCAGCTCAAGAATTGGGAATTTCAGAGCGGACTTTATACCGAAAAATAAAAGAATACAATATACATTAAAATGAAAAATTACATAATCATAATAGCTTCTTTAATTTTATATAGTTGTGCAGGTATTCCTAATTATTCATTTAGAGGCGGACAAATTCCTGGACAAACTTTTAGTATAGAAAGCTTTACTAATGTAGCATCACTTATCAATCCAAATCTAGCTATAGTAATGCAAAACAGCTTACAAGAGAAGTTTGCAAATGAATCTAACTTAAAATATACTGATGGAATTGGTGACGCAATATTTAAGGGGGTAATAACAATCTATTCTATTTCTCCAGTGCAAGGTACCGGAGCTGAAACTGTAGCATTAAATCGTTTAAAAATTGGTATAAAGGTAACTTATACGAACTCCGTTAATGATTCACAAAATTTCGATGAAACAATCGAGTTTTTTGATGATTTTGAATCCACAAAGGATTTTTCCTCGATAGAAGATGAGTTGATGGAGAGTATTTCAGAAAAGCTGATAGATGAAATCTACCAAAGGACAATGACTGAATGGTAAAACATGAAAAAGGAAATTTTTAATACCCTCATAAGAAACCCTGATAATATTAGTCCTAAACACAAGGAAAGTCTAAAAAAAATTATAGATGCTTTTCCTTATGCCACAAATATCAGACTACTTTATCTCTCCTCCCTTTTAAATGATGCTGACATCCTCTTTGAGCAAGAACTAAAAAAAACTGCTGCCTACATTTCAGATAGAAGCGTTCTTAAACAACTGATTAGCAAACCTTCAAAAACGAAAAATTATATAATTGATCAACCCAAAACAGATCTAATTCCTGTAGAGAGGAAAACAAAAGATTCAAAACTTAGAGTGGCGAGTTCTGATGACAAGGAAAATTTAAATAAACCTGAAAATAAAATTGACGCTCTGTTTAGTGATAGTAATCCTAAAACACCCAAAAAAAATAATCCATCTCCTGAAGTTAATGAAACTAATAAAGAGTCAATTAATGAACTTGATAAATTAATAATAACTTCCGCTATTGATGCCTCTATTTCACTGGATATTGATAAGGCATCTACTGCAGAACAAAGAAAAGAAAATAGTCGTAAATCATTTCTAGAATGGATAGAGCCAAATAAAGTTGAGAAGATTGATTCTGAATTAAGTATTCAACAGCAAGAGCGAATTAAATTCAGGGAAAAAGCAGAAATATTGATTGATGAATTTATTCAGAATCAACCAAAAATAAAACCAAGAACTGAATTTTATTCGCCTGAAAATATGGCTCGAAAAAGTATTGAAGACTCAGAAGAAATTGTAACTGAAACACTAGCTAAAATATACTCAAAACAGGGGAACATAGCTAAAGCTAAAAGTATTTATAATCAGTTAATTTTGAAAAATCCAGAAAAAAAGAGTTACTTTGCATCCCTCATTAGACAATTGGGTCAAGAATAGATTTTTAAACATGGCTTTATTAAGTATATTATTAATAATAATTTCGATTTTACTAGTACTAGTCGTTATTATTCAAAACAGTAAAGGAGGTGGCTTAGACGCAAACCTAGCTTCACAAAATCAATCATTTGGAGCAAAAAAAACAACTGAAATCGTAGAAAAAGTGACTTGGTATTTGATAGGTATATTGGCTATTCTATGTATTATTTCTACTAAATCAGTTTCTTCGGGATCTGCTGATTTAGAATCAGAGAGTTTAAATACCCAAATTGAACAGACTGAGCAAGGCGAGGAATCGGAGTAATAATTCCATTCTAATACAAAAAATTAAACTAAAAATGTCAGCATGTCATTAGTGCTGACATTTTTAGTTTTTGCGCTTTATAAATCAGCAAAATTGACGGTAAAAAGATAACTTTTAAATCTATTTTTAAAATGGCATACAAAATGATAAACGATTAATTAATTAACCTTAATATTTATAAAATGTCAATAAATGTAAAACCTCTAGGAGACAGAGTTTTAATCAAACCTGCTCCAGCAGAAGAAAAAACTGCTTCGGGAATAATTATTCCTGATACAGCAAAAGAAAAACCACAGAAGGGCCAAATAATGGCTGTTGGAGAAGGAAAAAAAGATGAACCTTTGAACGTAAAGGTGGGAGATACTGTAATTTACGGTAAGTATTCAGGTACAGAATTAGCTTATGAAGGAGTTGATTATTTAATTATGAGAGAAGCGGATATTTTCGCAATCGTTTAAAACAAAACTAAAATGGCAAAAGAAATTTTATTTGACGTAGAAGCTAGAGATAAAATCAAGAAAGGGGTTGATGCTTTAGCGAGTGCTGTGAAAGTAACATTAGGACCAAAAGGGAGAAATGTTGTAATAGATAAAAAATTTGGTGCACCAACTGTTACCAAGGATGGTGTAACCGTAGCGAAAGAAATCGACCTAACTGACCCAGTAGAAAATATGGGCGCACAACTTGTAAAAGAAGTAGCTAGTAAAACTGCCGATGCTGCAGGAGATGGAACAACTACAGCAACAGTTTTAGCGCAAGCAATCTATGGTGCGGGAATTAAATCGGTAGCCGCAGGAGCAAATCCAATGGACTTAAAACGTGGAATAGATGCAGCTGTAAAAGTAGTCGTTTCAAATCTTAAAGAACAAGCTCAACCTATAGATAATACCGAAGAAATTGCACAAGTAGCAACAATTTCAGCAAACAATGATAGTGAAGTTGGAAGTAGAATTGCTGAAGCAATGAAAGTAGTTGGTAAAGATGGTGTAATTACTGTCGAAGAAGCTAAAGGAACGGAAGATGAATTAAAAACTGTTGAGGGTATGCAATTCGACAGAGGATATTTATCTCCATACTTCGTAACCAACGCTGATAAAATGGAAGTTGAAATGGAAAATCCATTAATTTTAATTCACGATAAAAAAATATCTGCATTAAAAGATGTTTTACCTATTTTAGAGAAGTCTCAGCAAACAAGTCGTCCTCTTTTAATCATAGCAGAAGATGTAGATGGAGAAGCTCTAGCCGCTCTAGTGGTAAACAAAATAAGAGGTTCTCTTAAAATTGCAGCAGTGAAAGCTCCAGGTTTCGGCGATAGAAGAAAGGCTATGCTTGAAGACATTGCCGTACTAACAGGGGGAACTGTTATAAGCGAAGAGCAAGGCTATCAACTAGAAACTGCTGACATAGAAATGTTGGGACAGGCAGAAAAAGTAGTTATCGACAAGGACAATTCAACACTTGTAAATGGTGCTGGAGATTCTGAACAAATAAAGGCAAGAATCAATCAAATAAAGGCTCAAATTGATTCAACTACTTCTGATTACGACAAAGAGAAGCTACAAGAAAGGTTGGCTAAACTGTCTGGCGGAGTAGCTGTAATTTATGTTGGAGCTGCTACCGAGGTAGAAATGAAAGAAAAGAAAGATCGCGTTGACGATGCTTTGCATGCTACAAGAGCTGCAGTTGAAGAAGGAATTGTAGCAGGAGGTGGTACTGCTTTAGTAAGAGCTTTAGACGCTTTAGTTGACGTAAAAGGCGAAAATGATGACCAAGAACATGGTGTGAACATTGTTAAAACAGCTATTGAATCTCCTTTAAGAACTATTGTTTCCAATGCCGGCGGAGAAGGATCAGTTGTTGTTAACAAAGTAAAAGAAGGGAAAGGAGATTTTGGTTACAACGCTAGAACAAATATTTACGAAAACCTTATCTCTAGTGGAGTTATTGACCCTGTTAAAGTAACACGTTTGGCACTAGAAAACTCAGCATCTATATCCGGGTTATTGTTAACCACTGAGTGTGTTATTGCTGACGAACCTGAAGATTCATTAGCTCCAGGAGGAATGCCAGGAGGAATGCCAGGAGGAATGCCAGGAATGATGTAAAATAGTTTTTCCTAAAATTCAATAAAAAAAGCCCGAATTATCGGGCTTTTTTTATTGCCTCATTAGAAACAATAACTATTTCAATCACGTAGTTAAAAGTAGCTTAGCTTTAAAAAAAACGTACGGTTCAACTTGAATTACAATAGGAAAAATATCATCCTGACAAGTCTTCTTTGCCTTGTTTTCAACCTTCTGTTCTCAGGAGAAAAGCAAATAAAATATGGCATGGGCAATAAAAACTTCGAATTAATTTCTCACGAAAGCTTACTTCATTCAGGAAAGTACTTTTATGGCGGATTTTCTTACGAATTTGGAGATAAATTTTTAAAAATAGTTCAGTTTAAAGTTTCAAATTCTAACCGAGAAATAGAACTTGACATAGTATATGTTTCGGCAGCTACAACAGGAAATATTTACTGTGATTTTGCGATCAAAAGTATATCACTCAAAAAAATGACCAATTATCTAGGAATCCACGTAGGCAACGACTTTAATTTAAACTTTTTTCCAAAAATAGACGATAAAAACCTCCTGTGGTTCAATCAAACCTTTACCGGTATATCTTTGATAAATAAATACAACTTTAATAGTACAAACCGATTAGACTTTAATATGCACATTCCAATATTATCTTCTATAATTTATAATAGATTTGACAGACTTACTGGTAAAGTTCCAAAAAACAGATCAGTAAGATCTTATTCAGGATTTATGGATAAATTATTTAATGCGGATACAGAAATTGGGTATATTTTTTCAAAATATGGTTTAAACTGGGGAGTATATTACCAATTTGAAATTAACAGGATGAGCGAAACAGTTAGCGATAGACTAACCAGCAAAGCCAATTCCGTTTCTCTTAGAGTTATTTATTGAAAATAAATTTTGAATTTGATAGAAGTTGATTGATTTATACTTTTAAATTTGCATTTCTGAAGACTTTCCAAAAAAATATTGGTCCACTTATTGCCTTTTTCCTCTTCTTTCTGATCGGGTTAGCTTTTTTAGCTTTCTATTCAAAATTAGACATCCAACGTTACATCAATTCATTTTACAATGCAGAAGCAAATATTATATTCCTATATCTTACTCGTTTAGCAGAAGGATGGCTAACTGTACCTCTTTTAATTTTTCTTTTTTTCTACAATTGGAGAAATGCTCTCTACATAGCTATTTCATATGGTATCGCCTCAATTTTTGTTGCGGTTTTAAAACGTTTTGTTTTCTCTGAATTTAAAAGACCTCATGGCTTTAGAGACCTCCTACAAGACGAGAACTATAAATGGTTGTTGAATGTTGACATGCCTTCCAATTTAAGTTTTCCTAGCGGCCATACCACTGTAGCTTTTTGTATATTTTTTGGATTAGCATTAATTATACCCAACAAGAAAATAGGAACTGCTTTAGTTCTTTTAGCTGTCTTAATTGGTTTTTCGAGAACCTACCTATCCTATCATTTTTTAATGGACTTAGTGGCCGGATCATTTCTTGGTGTTGCAACAGCTTTAGGAATGTATTTTCTTCTTAGAAAAAAACTAAGGCTTTAATCTATATTTTACTTAGAGGATATTCTAACACCTGTTAAATTTCAAAAAACTCACTTGCAATGTAATCAGCCATCAGTTTGCCTTCTTTTGTTAGTCGATACTCATCGCCAAAAAAAGCAAGTTGACCTGATCTTAAAAACACAGATGTTTTAGATTTAAAAGAGTCTAAATAATTAGGAAATAAAAGTTCGAGCTCTCGGACATTTAAACCTTTTGATGTTCTCAAACGCGTCATAACAAATTCATTAAAAAACTCTTTTTCTGTTAATTTTTCTGTTTCAAAATAATCAGAACCGTTTTTAATTTTGTTAATGTATTCCATATTACTGGGAATATTATGAATTCTGAGATTATCGTAAAAACTGTGTGCAGAAGGACCAACCCCTAAATATGCTTTTTGATCCCAGTAAGCACTATTATGCTTGCTTTTAAAACCTTCTTTAGCGTAGTTAGATATCTCATATTGAAGATATTTGTGACTAGCTAGTTTTTCCATAATAATTTTAAACTGTCGAATAGATTTTTCTTGACTCAAAGCTTCAATATTTCCTTTTTTGATTAATTGAACTAAAGCTGTTTGTTCCTCTACTGTTAAATTATAACAAGAGATATGAGGAACATTTAGATCAATAACCTTTTCTAGATTTTTAATTAGCTGCTCATCCGATAAAAGAGGAAGAGCAAACATAAAATCAACTGAAAAATTATTAAATCCGGCTAAACGAATGTATTCAATCGATTTTGTAGCCTGATGAGAATCATGCGCACGATTCATTTGACTTAAATCTTCATCAAAAAAAGATTGTACGCCAAGACTTACCCTGTTAACACCTACTGACATCCAATGGTTTAACTTGTCTAAATAAATGTCTTCAGGGTTTGCCTCAATAGTGATCTCTTCAACATAACTAGTTTTATAGTTTTTATGAATCACAGACATAATCTGATCGAGTTCATGATCTTCAAGAAGAGAGGGAGTCCCACCACCAAAGTAAATTGTAAGTACAGGAAGTCCATTGAAAATAGATTTCTTTTTTTCTAACTCTTTACAAATAGAGGCAATCATAGCATCTCGGTAACTTTCAAATGAAGTTGAGAAGTGAAAGTTACAATAGTAACAGGCCTGCTTACAAAATGGAATATGAATATAAATTCCAGCCATAAAATTATTTGATTATCTAACAAAGTTACGACTAATTAACATTTAGTTATGGAATAGGAATTGAATAAAAACAACTTATGTATTGTCAACATTATTATTTTGGAGCTGTGAAGATTATTTTTGTGCTATTATTATTTTTTTCTCTTCCTCTTTTTAGTCAAAAAGAATTTAGTTACCATGAAATTAAAAAAAATAATACTCGAATTGAATTCTTGAATCTTTCTAATGAATCACTTATTGAAATTCCTTTATTAGTTCAAGAATGTAAAAACATCAAAAAATTAAAGCTAAATAACAATCGTTTAACTTTTTTACCTGAATGGCTAAAAAACTTTAAAAATTTAGAGGAACTTGACATTTCAGGAAATAGAACTTTAAATATTAATCAAGCCTTTTCGATAATAAGCAAACTCCCTAATCTAAAAAAACTAGCAGCCAACCATTGCAACATGTTTTACTTACCTGTTGATTTAAGGAAAATAAATACATTAAAGGAGGTAAGTCTATCGGATAACAATATAAAATACTTGCCTCCAATATTCGAATATACCTTTTGGGAAAAACTAGACCTTTCCTATAACTGTATTGACACCCTACCGAGTACACTAGTATTTATGAACACCTTAAAATCATTAGACTTAAGCTATACGCCAGCAATTCAAAATAAATTCACCTACTATACGATTGAATTTCTTAAGAATTTAGAAATTCTTAAGCTATCTGGAGCGAACTTATTACCAAAAGAGATTCACAAAATTAAATTCATAAAAGAACTTATTTTAACTCACGGGACATTCGAACAGCTTCCCGAGGAGTTCAAACAAATAACAAATTTGATGAAATTAGATGTAAGAGGTTGTGAAAAGTTGAAAATATCTGATCTCGTAGAATCTCTCGTAGGAAGCTATCAAAAACTTAGAGAGCTTAAAATTGGTCACGTCGATTTAAACACAATACCTTATAATATTTCAAAACTAAAGAATATTAAAAGTTTAAGAATTGAAAATGCATGTTTAGAAAAATTATCAAGTTCTATCGCTCGTTTTAGAGGAAATAATATTTCATTTTCTAACTGTAGATTCCCAGAACCATCTGATGTTTTTAGAGAAATAGGAAAGAGCAAAAAAATTAAGAGTCTACATGTGAATGATTGTATTTTTGGAAAATCGAATTGGAAAATAGGAGCTTCTCAAAAATTGGAAGAAATCCATTTAAAAAACTGTCAATTAACCTATGTGCCAATTAACATTAAAGATTTCCCAAAACTCAAATTATTGAATCTACTGGGTAATAAAATACCTAAAAACAAAGTTTCTTGGAAAACTCCAAAAACAATTGTTGGCGGAGACTACAAAAGCTTTTATTATCTATCGGAAGAATTAAAAAACTGGGATTATACTCAAAACCAGAAAACAATCAAACGAATGATTTATCCAGAAATAGGGGATTTCTTCACTCTTCCCTCGGGCGCAAAAGTAGAAGTGTCAGAGCAGTGTTTTATTGGAATTGGTAATACCTCAATCACAGGGGATGTTACACTTGAAATAAAAGAAATCGTAACACCAGCTGATTATGCTCACACGAAATATCCAACTTATTTGCCAAATCGAGAAATAGCTGACACTAAATATGCTATTGAGATAAGGGCCTATCATAAGAATAAAGAAGTTTATATAAAATCTGAAAAACCTATTTTGGTTTTTCCGAACTTAACAAAACGGTATGACCTAGAAAATTATTTTTATTTGGAATATAAGTCTGAATGGCAATCGCTTATTCAACCCGCAAACATATGTGGGAAAAAATCTGATCCTCAAATCACTCCTAATTGCATTGAGTACTCAAATATTCCTAGAATGACTCAAGATTTAAAGGTATCAAAGGTTTTTGTTAAGTTGATACGAAAAAAGAAAAAGAAAAAATTAAACTTTGAAATCACCCCAGAATACGGATATAGAGATCAACCCCTTAACCCCTTCGGAGATAGAATTAAAGGTTATCCAGAACTTAAACATTACAAAGGTATTAAATGGAGATACGTAGGAGATAGTTTGGAAAATGATTTAAGAAGACTCTATTTTTTATCAGATGAAGCCAAACTTGAAAAACTAAAAAAATATAGTTCCTTAAAGGCCTATGTTCTAGATATCAAGGATATTAGAATTTATCCAAATCCAAACGATGATAATTACTTAATTCAATTTATTCAAGGCAGAGATACTTTTTCTATTGAAGCACTTCCTTTTCTGACTGTTTATAAAGCAAAGAAAATTCAAAGATGGCATAAAATAAAGTTTCGGAAATATAAAAAATCATTAGAAAAGAGAAAAAATAAGTGGTTAAGATTAGACACAACTTTTATTAACCGATATGAAAATTTTGAAGCTCATCTTGAAGCATTCAGAACCTATAATTTGAAGAGTCTGTACCTTGTAAATAACAACCCTAAAAACTACCAATCCAAACAAGCTTTAAAGGTATACAAACCTGGACTTTATCAAATGGCTACTCCTTTGCTTATTAACAATGGAAAAGATAAAAAACCAATTTACTATATAAAAGGCAAGAGATTCCATCCAAAAAAAATACTTGTAAGTAACCTTTCCAAGGGTTACAACTTTTGGACAAATTCCAAGATAATTCCAAAAGAAAAAGGAATTTATAAAATAAGTACAGTTTTAAACGGAGTTTTATATTCTGGAATATGGGGATTAAACAACAAAGTAATGTTCGAAAAAGTTAAATTCAAATGATTAAATCTATTTTT
>MDSV01067569.1_pt1 | contig 16726 bp, 19 predicted proteins | sample 810851 | NCBI WGS metagenome assembly MDSV01 (sample SAMN05326640, study PRJNA326480) | marine metagenome | isolation source: seawater | place: Atlantic Ocean: North East | collected 2012 | reverse complement strand
TTTATCGTAGGGTATCATTAGATTTTTTTTCCAAAAAAATATCTTTGTATATATAATATGTCAATATAACTTACCATTATGGATGAACTTTTATATTTAAAAGATAGAAAGATAAAAGAATTTATAGAAAATCTCTTTATTGCATATCGAGAATCCTTCGCAGATGCAAAAGTTTCTTTAAACAAATACTCTCTGGGTGTAGCCCATCATAAAGTTATCCACCTTCTATCCATTTACGAAGGAATTACAATTTCTGAATTATTGAAAAAATTGAAAATTACAAAACAAAGCTTGAATAGAGTATTAAACGACTTGATTAAAATTAAATGTATTTTCTTTAAAAAAGATAATAAAGATACTAGACTAAAACATATATACCTTACCGAGTCAGGTCATAAATTATTTGGTGAAATATTTACAGTTCAAAAAAAAAGGATTTACAAAGCGCTTCTTAATTCAAGCCCAAAAGAAGTTTTCCACTTTAATAACGTGATAAAGAAAATTATAAATGAAAAAATTTAAAGCACATATATTAATTGTTGATGATGATGACAGAATAAGAGAACTTGTTAAACAATACCTTATAGAAAATGAATATTTAATCACTACTGCAAATAATGCTGAGGATGCAAAAAAAAAAGTAGACATTGTTAAATTTGACTTAATAGTACTTGATATCATGATGCCTGGTAAAAGTGGTTTAGAATTTACTAGTGAAAATAAAAAAAAAATTGGAACTCCAATTCTTTTACTCACTGCAAAAGGTGAACCTAGTGAAAGAATTGAAGGTTTAGAAATTGGAGCCGATGACTATCTAGGAAAACCATTTGAGCCAAAAGAATTACTTTTAAGAATACAAAATATAATTGAAAAAACCAAAGCTAAAAATAAAAAAAGAGTAGTTAATTTTAGCAATATAAATATAGACTTAAATAAATTATTAATAATTAAAAATAATAAAGAATTTAAAATTAATAATACTGAAAAAATAATACTTGAAAAAATGATTAATTCACCAGGTCAAACATTTACTAGAGAAGAAATAGGAAAGATTATAAATTTAGAAAAAGAAAGATCTATCGATGTGATAATAACGAGATTAAGAAAAAAAATCGAAGAAGACCCTAAAAATCCAAAATTTTTACAAACTATAAGAGGAACAGGCTATGTTTTATGGATTGAGTAATTCAATAAAAAAAATTTTACCAAAAAGACTATTTTATAGAGGTCTGCTAATTGTTGCAGTTCCAATTATTGGTTTACAAATAATTATTTCTTTAGTTTTTTTTGATAGTTTATGGATTAAAAGTAATAAAGGAATGACCAGAGCAATAGTTGGGGAAATTAAAACTTTTTTAATAGCTTATGAAAATGAAGAATATAATAAAGATTATTTAATTTTGTTATTTAAAAAAAATTTAGACTTCAAAATAAATTATGAGCCTTCGAAATTATTACCAAAAAGAGATACGGAAAGATGGTTCAGTCCAATTGATAGAACTTTAAGAAGAGAATTAAAGTCTCAACTTTCAAATTACTGGTTTGACACAACATCTTTTAAAAATTTAATAGATATCAGAGTTAAACATAAAGAAGGTTATTTTCAATTTCTTATACCGAAGGAAAGAATTACAGGTAGTTCAGCAAGAATATTTGGTTTATGGATTACGGTCCCGTCTTTTTTATTAATTACTATATCTATAATTTTTTTAAAAAATCAAACTCGTCCAATAATAAGTTTAGCCAAAGCATCAGAAAAATTTGGAAGAGGTGAAAATGTTGAAGATTTTAGACCTTCAGGTGCTTTGGAAATAAGACAGGCTGGATACGAATTTGATAAAATGAGAAAAAGAATAGTTAGACATTTAAATCAAAGATCTGAAATGTTGTCTGGAATTAGTCATGATTTAAGAACTCCATTAACTCGAATGAAATTACAATTAGTTTTTATTAAAGATGAGGATATTTCAAAAAAACTATCAAATGATATTTCTGAAATGGAAAAAATGCTTAATGAATATTTGCAATTTGCAAGTTCTAGATATATCGAAAAAACTGAGACATTTGATCTTTCGGAGCTTTTAATAAATACTATTCAAAAATTTGAAAAAAAGGAAATTGTTACTAACATCCCTGAAAGAGTATATTTAGATGGTAGGAAAAATTTAATCCAAAGGTGTATAAATAACCTGATTGATAATTCAATCAAGTATAGTAAAAATATATCAATATTTTTAAAAAAATCAGCCAACAGCATTACAATAACAATTGATGATGATGGACCTGGAATTCCTGAACAAGAAAGAGAAAATGTGTTGAAGCCTTTTTATAAAATAGATAAAAGTCGTGGAGATAAAAAATCAAGTGTTGGACTTGGACTTTCAATAGCTAATGATATAATTAGATCTCATGGGGGAAACCTTAAATTAGAAACATCTCCAAAAAGTGGTCTTAGGGCTAAGATCTTTTTGCCTTTTTAGAATTTTTTTTTTCTATCTTTTGAATTCTACTTTCAATCTTCTCTATACGCTTTGACAATATTTCTGTTTCTTCTTTACTAGTTAATTTCAACTTAAATACAATTTCATCTCTTTTTGATCTTAAAATATTTAGGATTTCTGAACTTAAGTCTTTATAAGATATTAAACCTTGCTCAAATACTTTGGCTATTTTATCAATTATAAATTTTGATTTTGTCATATATTCAAATTTTAAAATAATATACTCTATTATAATTATTTAATTAATATGTTTATTAATAATTTTAGTCCAATTGCAATACAGATTTTTTCCCTGGAAATAAGATGGTATTCATTAGCTTACATATTCGGAATATTAATTGGATGGATATATTGTAAAAAAATACTCAAAAATAATGAAAACTCTAAATTATTTGATGACTTAATTTCATACATAATACTAGGAATAATAATTGGCGGAAGATTAGGATATGTATTATTTTACAATATTAAATATTATTCAAGTAACCCAATTGAAATCCTAATGATTTGGAATGGCGGCATGTCATTTCATGGTGGATTAATTGGTGTACTGATTGCTACCATTATTTTTTCTAAAAAACACAAAGTTAACAAATATATATTCTTAGATTTGATTTCAGCTGCCGCTCCTATAGGAATTTTTTTAGGTAGAATTTCAAATTTTATTAACTCTGAACTTTATGGATATAAAACAGATGTATTCTGGTCAGTAATATTTTTAAAAATTGATAATTTTCCAAGACACCCTTCTCAATTATACGAGGCATTATTTGAAGGTATAATATTATTTTTTATTATGTTTTTGTTTATCAAAAAAAAATATTTATTGAAACCAGGTTTAATATCATCTTTATTCTTAATGGTTTACTCGGTATTTAGATTCTTTATTGAATTTTTTAGAGTACCCGACGAAAATTTAGGTTTTGTTTTTATAAATTTAACTATGGGTCAAATTATTTGTATTATTTTTTTTCTTTTTGGTTTTTATCTTTTTTATAAAAAAAAATGAAATTAATTAAAAAAAAATATATTTCTTTAGATAAATTCATCAGTGAGGCACTGTATAATAAAAAAACTGGTTATTACACTAACAAAAACCCTTTTGGAGAAAGTGGAGATTATATTACTGCTCCCAATATTTCTGTAATGTTTTCTGAAATGATTGCTATTTGGTGTATAGCTTTTTGGGAAAACCTTGGTAAACCAAAAAAAATTAACATAATTGAGCTTGGAGGAGGTAATGGAGAAATGATGTACCAGATTATAAAAGTCTTTAAAAGGTTTAATAAATTTTACAATGCTAGCAATTATTATTTATTAGAAAAAAGTAATTATTTAAAAAAAGTTCAAAAAAAAAAACTTATTTCTGATGACAAAATAAAATGGATAAATTCAATAAATAACATTAGTGATGGACCTAATATATTTTTAGCAAATGAATTTTTTGATGCCTTGCCTATAAAACAATTTATAAAAAAAAAAAATAAATGGTATGAAAAAAAAATAAAAGTAACAAACAGTTCTAGCTTCCAATTTACAAATAGCATCTTTGACATAAAAAAATTAGAAAAAAAAATTAATATTAATTTAAGTAATAATCAAAAATTTATAGAATATTCACCTTTAACCTACAAATATTTAAAAATAATATCTGAAAAAATTAATTATTTTGGAGGTGGTTTGTTAATAATTGATTATGGTTATTTAGAAAAAAAAATGAAAAACACTTTGCAGGCGATAAACAACCATAATTTCAGTCAAATTTTAGAAAATTTTTCAAAATCAGACATTACATATAATATTAATTTTTATTTTTTAAAAAAAATTATAACTAAATTAGGTCTTCAGGTTGCAGGAATTACTACTCAAAAAAAATTTTTAACAAAACTTGGAATTTTAAAACGTGCAGAAATACTAACTAAAAATTTAAAATTTACAAAAAAAGCTGATATTTACTATAGAATAAATCGCCTTATTGATAATAAATATATGGGAGATTTATTTAAAGTTATGTTTATTACAAAAAAAAATAATAAATTTAAAATAGGATTTAAAAATTGATTATTTCAAAAAAGTTAAAAAAATTTAATAATATAAGACACGCATTTTTTAATAGAAAAGGAGGTGTCTCATCTGGAATATATAAAAGTTTAAATTGTGGAATTGGATCAAATGATAAAAAAAGTAATGTGATTAAGAATCTAAAGATAGTTTCAAAAAAAATAGGATGTTCTCAAAATAAACTTGTTCTTTTACATCAGAAGCATAGTAGTAAATTTTATTTCATTAATAAAAATTATAGATTTAATAAAAAAAGAATTATCGGTGATGCATTAATAACGAATCTTAAAAATATTGCTATCGGCATTCTAACAGCAGATTGTGCGCCAATATTATTTTATGATAATAGAAATAAAATAATTGGTGCAGTGCATGCTGGTTGGAGGGGCGCATACAAAAAAATTCTTTTAAGAATTGTTAATTATTTATTAAAAAACGGTTCTCGATTAAATGATTTATATTTTGTCATTGGCCCATCTATTGCTCAAAAAAACTACGAGGTTGGAAGTGAGTTTAAAAAAAAATTTATTAAAAAAAGTGCTAAAAATAAAAAATATTTTAAAAATATTAAAAAAAGAATCCATTTTAGCCTGTCCGACTATATTAATGGTCAATTAATAGCTTTGGGAATAAAAAATATTGAAATAATTAAAAAAGATACATATAATGATAGAAATAACTTTTTTAGTTCTAGAAGATCAAAAAAAAATAATCATGATTATGGTAGAAATATTTCAACAATTATGATTAAATAAGACTTTCACAAAATGAAGCTTCTCACAGGAAATAGTAATAAAAGCCTAAGTCAAAAAATATCTAAGCAATTAAAAACTAAATTAGTTCATTCAAGCATAAGAAAATTTTCTGATGGGGAAATTTATATTGAAATAAACGAAAATATAAGGGGCAATAGTATATTTTTAATTCAATCCTCATCTGCACCAGCTAATGATAATTTAATGGAACTTTTATTGTGTATAGATGCTTTAAAAAGATCATCGGCAAAAAATATTACTGCGGTAATTCCTTATTTTGGATATGCAAGACAAGATAGAAAAGTTGCACCAAGAACATCTATATCGGCAAAACTAGTTTCAAATTTAATTACTAAAGCAGGAGCAGATAGAATTGTTACTGTTGATTTGCATGCTGGTCAAATACAAGGATTTTTTGATATTCCGGTAGATAACCTTTTTGCTACTCCAATTTTTGCTAGACATGTTAAAAAAAATTTAAAAAGTAAAAATTTAATTTGTGTATCTCCCGATGTTGGAGGTGTAGAACGAACAAGGGCTCTAGCTAGAAAATTAGATGTTGGGATAGGTATAATTGATAAAAGAAGACCTGCTCCAGGTAAATCACAAGTAATGAATGTTATAGGAAACGTAAATGGTAAAACTTGCATAATAATTGATGATATAATTGACTCAGGAGGAACGATTGTAAATGCTGCACAAGCCTTGATAAATAGAGGAGCAAAAGAAGTTCACGTCTATATAACTCATGGAGTTTTAAGTGGTGAAGCAGTAGATAAAATAAAAAAATCTAGAATAAAAAAACTTGTTATAACTGATACGATCGACAACTCTGATAAGATAAAAAAAGCCAAAAATATTGAGGTATTAACAATATCTAATTTACTGGCAGAAGCAATTAAGAGAATTTCAAATTCAACTTCAGTTTCTGATCTATTTAAATAATTTACTTGAGTTATTAAAAACATGTGTTACAAAGCTTTGTTTTTATGAGCACAGTACAAGCAACTATAAGAAATACAAACACCAAGGGTGAGGTTAATTCTTTAAGAATTAAAGGAAACATCCCAGCTATTGTTTATGGTGGTAAAGAAGAAAATAAAAAAATCTCACTGAACAAAAAAGAAATAAAAGTTCTTTTAGAAAAAGAAAACTTCTTATCAAATATTATTTCGATTAAAGTAGATGGAAAAGATGAGAATGTATTGCCTAAAGAAATAGTTTGGGACCCAATTACTGATGAACCAATTCATATTGACTTTCTAAGAATAGTAAAAGGATCAAAAGTAGTTTTAGAAATACCAGTAAAATTCATAAATAGTGAAAAATCTCCAGGACTAAAGAGAGGTGGAGTGCTTAATATCGTAAGAAGAAAAGTTGAATTAAAATGCCCTACTGAAAATATTCCTACAGAACTTATCGTAGATTTAGATAATCTAGACATTGGTTCAAGTATCAAGATCTCTTCAATTGAATTACCTGAAAATGTAATTCCAACTATACAAGGAAGAGACTTTGTAGTAGCTACAGTTGCAGCACCAACTATTATCAAAGAACCTGAAAAACCTGCTGAAGCCAGCGCTGAAGAAGGAGCTGAAACACCTGCGGAAGGTGCAGAAGGTGAAGCTAAAGCTGCCGAAGGTGAAAAAGAAGGTGAAAAAAAAGAAGCATCTAAAGAAGGTGAAAAAAAAGAATCTGATAAAAAAGAAGATAAAAAACCGGCTACCGAAAAAAAATAATTTAAGTGCAAAAACTTCAAAAGATTAATTTATAAGATGATTTTATTTGTAGGTTTAGGAAATCCCACTCCTGATAGTGAAAATAATAGACATAATATTGGTTTCAAAATAATTGATGCAATAAATTTAAAATTTAGTTTATCAAAACAAAAACCAAAATTTAAAGGTTTACTTACAACAGGAAATATAGGTAGTAAAAAAGTTTATGCAATAAAACCTCTAACTTTTATGAACAATTCTGGAATATGTATTAGAGAGCTTATTGAATATTTTAAAATTGAACCAGAAAACGTAATAGTCTTTCACGATGATTTAGATATAGATTTTGGAAAAATTAAAGCAAAATTTGGTGGATCGAGCGCTGGACATAATGGTGTAGAGTCGATTGATAAATTTATTGGTAAAGATTACTCTAGAGTTAGAATTGGTATAGGAAAACCGGTGAGTAGAAAAGATGTCGTTGATCATGTATTAAAAGATTTTGATGAAGAGGAAAAAGAAGAATTAGAAAATATGACAAAAAATATAACCAATTCAATCCCAATTTTATTGGACAAAAAATTAGATTTATTTTCAAGTACAGTAAATAATAAATAATATGAGTTTCCGTTGTGGTATTGTCGGCTTACCGAATGTTGGTAAGTCAACACTTTTTAATGCTTTAACAAATTCAAATAAAGCTCAAGCAGAAAATTTCCCTTTCTGCACAATAGATCCAAATGAAGGTATAGTTCCAGTCCCAGATGATCGTTTAGATAAGCTATCAATAATTTCTTCTTCCAAAAAAAAAATTAATACTGCAATATCATTTGTGGACATTGCTGGTTTAGTAAAAGGAGCTTCTAAAGGAGAAGGATTGGGAAACAAATTTTTATCCCATATAAGAGAAGTAGATGCAATAATCCATATGATTAGATGTTTTGACTCAGAAAAAATTCAAAATGTAAATAAAAATGTAGATCCAATAAGAGACCTGGAGATTATTGAGACTGAAATGCTGCTTGCCGATCTAGAATCTATTGAAAAAAGATTAGATAAAAAAAAGAAAAAAACTCTTGAAAATAGTCATCAAAAAATTCTTGAATATGCTTTAGAATCTATAAATAACGGTAATAACCTAGATGATCTAATTATTAAATTTGAAAAGAAATTATTAAAGCAAATAGGGCTTCTTACTGTAAAGCCAAAAATCTTTGTTTGTAATGTTGATGAAAAAAGCATCAAAGAAGGTAATGCTTATACTGATAAATTTACCAATAAATTTGGAAAAGAGAATACAATTATTATTTCTGCAGATATAGAAAACCAGATAAATCAATTAGATAAAGAAGAGAAAAAAAATTATATGAAAATGAGCGAAATGAAACAAACAGGCTTAGACTCAATTATAAAAAAAGGTTATGAAATTTTAGAATTAAATACTTTTTTTACATCTGGCCCAGAAGAATCAAGGGCATGGACAATTGAAAAAAACTGCACAGCCCCTAAGGCTGCGGGAACCATTCATACTGATTTTGAAAAAGGATTTATAAGATCTGAAACTATCAGTTTTAAGGATTTTGTTGATAATAATGGATGGACTAATTCGAAAGCTAATGGAAAAATGAGATTAGAGGGTAAAGATTATATTGTAAAAGATGGAGACGTATTAAACTTTAGGTTCAACACGTGACCAAATTTTTTTCATACTAAAATAAGCCAATATTGTTACAATAATTAAATATACAATTGTTTTAAAACCCATTTTATGTCTCGCTTCTAAATGAGGTTCAGCTGCCCAGGCTAGGAAAGTCACAACGTCCTTGGCCATTTGCTCTTCAGTTGCCGCTGTACCGTCATTATAAGTTATTAAACCATCTGACAAAGGATTAGGCATTTTAATCATACTTCCATACATGTATTTATTATAATATACACCATCATCCAATATAATATCACTTGGAGGATCTTCATATCCAAGCAATAATGAATATACATAGTTTGCCCCACCACTTCTAGCTTTCACCAAAACAGACATATCTGGAGGATAAGCTCCGCCATTAGAAGCCATTGCTTCTTTATCGTTCTGATAAGGATTAACAAATTTATCTGAAAGTTTAGCGGGTCTTGTAAACATTTCTCCATCGTCATTTGGTCCATCAGTTACTTCAAAATTTGCAGCAATAGCCTTTGCTTGTTCTTCAGAAAATTCTGGCCCTCCCTTCTCTGCTAAATTTCTATAACTTAAATACTTCATAGAATGGCATGAAGCACAAACTTCGGTATAAACTTGATAACCTCTTTGCAGTGCTGCTCTATCAAATTTACCAAAATATCCTTTAAAACTCCAATCAGTACTTAATAATTTTTTTACATCTTCTGCTGCAAAACTATAATTTAAAAAAGTTAATGTAAAAAATATATAGTAAATTAATTTTATAATATTTTTCATATATTTAATTATAAAGTTCTTTTTTTTTAATTGCCTCGGGATTTGCAGATCCACCTAAAACGGTATCGGTAATACTCAATGGTATTGGCAAGGTTTTTTCTTTCTTGCTTAATAATGGAAGAATAATTAAGAAATGAACAAAATAATATGCAGTAGCAACTCTAGCAATCAATAAGTAAGTTCCTTCTGCTGGCATAGCTCCCATGTAACCCAGTACAAGAACATCTAAAACTAAAATCCAATAAAATTGTTTATATAGAGGTCTAAAAATCGCCGATCTAACTTTTGATGTATCTAACCATGGCAGTATAACTAAAATAAAAATTGAGGCAAACATAGCTATAACTCCAAGAAGTTTGTCTGGAACAGATCTTAAAATTGCATAAAAAGGCAATAAGTACCATTCAGGAACAATATGAGCTGGAGTAATCATGGGATTTGCTTCAATATAATTATCTGAATGTCCCAATATATTTGGCGAGTAAAATACAAAAAAAGCAAATACAATTAAAAATAATAATAAAGCAAATAAATCTTTAATAACTATATATGGATGAAAAGGGACTGTATCTTTTGAAGGTTTTTTTAGATCTATTCCAACTGGATTATTATTACCTGGAACATGTAAAGCCCAAATATGCAAAATTACCAAACCTAAAATTAAAAAAGGCAAGAGGTAATGCAAGCTAAAAAATCTAGTTAAAGTGGGATTATCTACAGCATATCCTCCCCATAACCAATTAGTAATACTTTCTCCAATCAAAGGGACTGCGCTAAATAAATTAGTTATTACTGTTGCTCCCCAAAAACTCATTTGACCCCAAGGCAGTACATATCCCATAAAAGCAGTCATCATCATTAATAAATAAATAATCATTCCAATAATCCATATTACTTCTCGGGGAGATTTGTATGATCCATAATATAACGATCTAAAGATATGAATATAAACAGCCAAAAAAAACATTGATGCTCCATTTGCATGCACATATCTTATTAACCAACCATAGTTTACATCTCTCATTATGTGCTCGACACTATCAAACGCTAAATCCGCATGAGCTACGTAATGCATAGCTAATACAACTCCAGTAACTATTTGTGCAATTAAACAAAAAGTTAATATACCTCCAAATGTCCACCAATAATTTAAATTTTTCGGAGTTGGATATTCTTGTAAATGATTACTCAAGGATAATAAAGGCAATCTATCATTAAACCATTTACCTAATTTTGAAGATGGGACGTAGTTATTGTCACTCATTCGTTTCTTAACCTATTTTAATTATATTGCTATTAATAAATTCATATTTTGGAACTTCAAGATTTGTGGGAGCTGGTCCCTTTCTAATCCTTCCTGAAGTATCATAGTGTGAACCATGACAAGGACAAAACCAGCCATTGTAATCCCCTTTGTCTCCTAAAGGCACACATCCTAAATGTGTACAAACTCCAAGCATCACTAGCCATTCTGGATTTTTTGCTCTATCTTCATCTTTTTCAGGATGTTTCAATTCTTCCAGTTTAACTGCTTTCGCCTCTGCTATCTCATCTTGAGTACGTCTTTTTATAAAAACTGGTTTTCCCCTCCAAAGTACTGTTATAGATTTCCCAGGTTCTACTGCACTAACATCAACCTCAGTACTAGCCAAGGCTTTAACGGAAGAGTCAGGGTTCATTTGATCTACTAACGGCCAAACTGCAGCCCCAACACCAACTGCGCCAATGGCATAAGAAGCCGTGAATAAAAAATCTCTTCTTTTTGGTTTTTTTTGATCTGACATTTTATAAAATTATGTTTATTCTATTCACTAATATATTATTTCATATAGGAAAAAAGTTATTTATCTGCGACAACAATGACGCCAAAAAAGATGATTTTAAGACCCAAAATTGCACTTTATGAACCTGACATCCCTCAAAATACTGCTGCTATAATTCGAACATGCTCGTGCCTGGAAGTAATTGTCGAAATTATTGAACCATGTGGTTTTATGATAAATGATAAACGTTTTAAAAGAGTTGTTATGGATTACCTAGATGAAAAAATGATAAGGTTTTACAAAAACTATGATGAATTTTTTAAAGTAAAAAAAAAAGAAAATGAAAGAATTATACTAATGACAACAAAGGCCTCGGATTCTTATACTAATTTTAGATTTAATGTAACTGATACTATATTATTTGGAAGAGAAAGCGCTGGAGTTCCTAAAAAAATTCATAAAATGGTTGATAAAAGATTGAAGATTCCTTTGTCTTTGAAAAAAAGATCTTTAAATATAGCTTCATCTGTTGCTATAACTGTTGCGGAAAGTCTCAGACAAAACAAACTAATTTAAAATATGAAAATTGAAAAAAAAAAGCAATTAACTAAAAAATGGTTTTTAGAATTACAAAAATTAATTTGTAATAATATTGAAAAAATAGAAAAAACATTTGGATCAAATAAAAAATTTAAAAAAAATAAATGGAAACATGGTCAATTCAAAACTATTGAGGGTAAAGTAATAGAAAAGGGAGGAGTCGCCTTTTCAAATGTTATTGGGAAGTTTCCAAAAGAATTCGCAAAAAAAATCCCAGGTACAAAAAATGATAATAGATTTTGGTCATCTGGGATATCAGTAATATTACATCCAAAAAATCCAAAAATTCCTGCAATGCATTTTAATACTAGATTTATTTGTACAAAAAAAAATTGGTTTGGAGGTGGAATGGACATGACCCCATGCTTTAAAGATAACAAACAAACAAAATATTTTCATAGTGAATTAAAAAAAATTTGTGATTTACATAACAAAAAATATTATCAAAAATATAAAAAGTGGTGTGATCAATATTTTTATTTACCACATAGAAAAGAAATGCGCGGTATAGGGGGTATTTTTTTTGATTATAAAATGAATAATTGGGAAAAAGATTTTTTATTTGTTAAAGATGTAGGAATAACTTTTGCAAAATTAGTAAATCAAATTATTAAAAAAAAAATGTTTTTAAAATGGACAAAGAAAGATAAAGAAGCTCAATTATTAAAAAGAGGTAGATATGTTGAGTTCAATTTATTGTATGATAGAGGAACTAAATTTGGACTTAATAGTGGAGGAAATCCCAAATCAATTTTAATGTCCATGCCTCCTGATGCAAAATGGAAATGAAATGGAAAAAGAACCAATTACAATAAAAGGTCTTAATAAATTAAAAGAAGAATTAATTTATCTAAAAGAAAAAAGAAGACCAGAAATTGTTGCATCAATAGCAGAAGCAAGATCGCATGGGGATCTTAAAGAAAATGCAGAATATCATGCTGCAAAAGAACAGCAGTCACACAACGAAGGAAGAATTGAGCAAGTTAATGATATTATTGCAAGAGCCAATGTAATTGATGTAACGAAAATACCTAATGATGGTAAAATTATTTTTGGTTCTACAGTAAGTTTACAAAATTTAGATAGTGGAGAAAAATTAGAGTATAAAATTGTAGGAAAAGACGAAGCAGACTTAAAACAAAAACTTATTTACTATAAATCTCCTATAGGCAAAGGCTTAATTGGAAAAAATAAAAATGAACTCGTTGAAATAAATACTCCAGCTGGAGTGAAAAATTTTGAAATAAAGGACGTGAAATATATTTAATTTTCTACTAATTGATTAATTTCTTTTTCTGAAATTTTAAAATCATTATCAATCCACTTTTCTTCTATTTTCTTTAACTTGGTTCCTAATAATTTTCCCTCTGTAATATTATATTTTGACATTAAATATTTAGCTTTTACTGGAAAAACTGGAATTTCTTTATTTTCAAAAAATTTTAATAAATCAATTAATTTTTTATTTATATTTTTTGATTTAAAAATTTCAAAATAAATCAAATCATTTAATGATTGTTTTCCATTATAATATAAAACTTTACATAGGTTTTTTTCAGAAAAAAAATTTTTATTATTTTTTTTATTATAAAATTCTTTTAGGAATAATATTCTTTTTTTATTTATATTTGAAATATTAAACTTAAAAATAAAATAATCTGCATTATCAGTATTATCAATTACCATAAGACAAATAATCAAAATGTAATCTAAATCAAAAATACTTTTTCTTGCAAAACTATTTAATTTTTTAAAAATTCCAAAGTTACTAAACTGTGGAAAAATTAGTTTAATAATTTCTTCACAAAAAGGATCCTTGAATAACTTAATAAAACCATTTGATTTAACCATCTTCTTAAATTCATCCAATAATCTCTCGGATGATATATTTGAAATTCCATTTATATTTTTTTTAATAATTTTTTTTATTTCATGATTGTGATCTTGCTTACTATAATTAAGAAAAAATCTGATGTATCTTAATATTCTTAAATAATCTTCTTTAATTCTTTTTTCTGGATCTCCAATAAATTCAACCTTACCATTTTTTAAATCTTTTTTTCCATTAAAAGGGTCGTACAAATTTCCTTCGATATCTGCATAAATAGAATTTATTGTAAAATCTCTTCTAGATGCATCTTCAAACCAATTATTAGAAAATTCAACTTTAGCATGCCTTCCATCTGTAAATATATCTTTTCTTAATGATGTAATTTCAAATTTATTATTTCCTATAATTGCTGTGATTGTTCCATGTTCAATGCCAGTTTCATAAAATTTAATATTATTTTTTTTTAATGCATCCATGCACTCATTAGGTTTTAAATTAACTGCTAAGTCAATATCATTAATACTTTCATTATTTAAAATTTTTCTGATACAGCCGCCAACATATCTTAATTCACTCTTTCCTGAATAGTTTTCGATTGCCGAAAATAATAATGAGGTAGATTTTTGATCTTTTAAATCTCCAAAAGAATAACTTAGGGAACTTAAACCTTTCGAGTAAGAAAAAATTTTATTTAATAAACTTTTCATAATTGGCTGGGGTGCTAGGATTCGAACCTAGGATGGCGGTACCAAAAACCGCTGCCTTACCGCTTGGCTACACCCCAAGAATAAATTCGTATATCACAAAAAAAATAAATTATATAGTTTTTGATTTAGCGTACCAATAACTCTTATATTTTCGTTTAAAAATTTTTGCTGCACTATTTGCTGACTTTTTAGATTTAAAATAAGCCACTATTGCTGAGCCTGACCCTGTCATTCTTGCAAATACTATATTTGGTAAACGTGAAACAAAATTTTTTAAATCTTTCATTTTTGAATACTTTTTAAACACTACATTTTCAAGGTCATTTTTCGATTGTGCCAAATTTTTTGGAGTAAAAAAACTTTTATTCCCTTTTAAATACAAAGGTTTTGAAAACTGATTAACTTTAGAAAAAATACTTTTAGTTGAACAGCCAAAATTAGGCATAACGACCAAAACATGCAAATTTAGTTTATTCTTTAATCTAATTATTTTGCCACTTTCTTGCAAAATTGAATTTTTTTTTTCCAATCCTAAGGCTACATCTGAACCAACCTCGTTAGCAATTTTTATTAAATTTTTGTGGGAAATATTAAAAAATTTTTTTTTTATTAGATAATTCAATATGAAAGATGCATTCATTGAACCTCCCCCCATTCCTGACATTTGAGGAATATTTTTTTTTACATTTATTTCAAATTTTCTATTTTTTAGTAATTTTTTTTTATCCAATAAGTCAAATAGTTTAGTTATAGAATTTTTTTTTTTAATTCCTAAAGAATATTTTCCAGAAAAAGAAATTTTATGTTTTGAATTATTTATCTCTTTTATTTTAACAAAATCTGATAATTTTATAAAAGTTATTAAGCTTTCAATCTTATGATATTTATTTGGAAGCTTTTTAATTACATTTAGAGATAAGTTAATTTTAGCAAAACATTGAATTTTTTTAAAATTCATTTTTAAGTATTTTTTAGGCCTTGCAAAAGTTTATAGTATATTTCTTTTTTCATTTTCTCTTCTACATTCTCAAAAGTTAAAACATTTTTCCAAAAATAATTGGCTTGTTCTTTTCTTCCTAGCTTCCAAAGTATGTCTCCATAATGATCTCCAACAATAGGATCTCTTGGCATAATTTCTACTGCTCTTCTAAGTAATTTTTCTGCTCTAACATAATCCCCAATTAAATAATATGCCCAACCTAAAGAGTCGATTATATATGGATCGTTTTTTCGTTGATCGTAAGCTTTTTCTAACATCTCTATTGCTATATCAATTTTATAATTTCTCTCTAACCATGAATAAGCTAAATAATTTAGTACATGAGGTTCATCGGGATTTATCTCCAACGATTTTAGCAAATCTTGATCTGCCTTTCTTTCATTTCCCATTCTTTCATAGCTGCCTCCTCTTCTGTACAAAATATTTGCGTAGGTAATTGAAGAAGGGCTTAGCTTAGATAAAGCTTCACTGTAATATTTGATAGCTAATTCATATTTTTCAAAACCTTTAACAATGTTGCCCATTTCATAAATTGCTCTTAATGATGGGTTCTCAATTGAATCAAATTTATTTTTTATATATTTAAATGACTTAGCTTCATTTTTTTCTTTTAAGACTATTCGAGCATTTTTTTTAATTTTATACCAATAATAAATTTCATATTTTTTATCAAAGCTATTCAAAATATTCTTTGCTTTAGCAAATTTTTTTATTTGATAGTAATTATCTACTAATAATGCTTTATTAAATTTAAATTTTGGATTTAAATAATATGATAAATTAAAATAAAAGTTAGACTTGTCAATTGCATCTTCAGTAGAGTATAAATTAGAAATTATAAAAAGAAATTCACTAATAACATCATTAGAATTACTGCATGAAAAAATTTTCTCAATTTCATCATAATTTTTTTTATCAATCCATTTTTTTGTTTGAGCCACAAGCAAAGTGCTGTTTATAGGATCAATGTCTTTAAGTATGTTACTTGCCTTTAAATAATTCTTTTTACTTATCAAATAATTAATATAAAAAAATAAATATCTTGAACTAGTTTCTTCCTCAAAATTAATTAAGTTTTGAAAAAGATTTTCAGTTTTATCATCTCCCAAATAACATCTTTGGAGAGTACTATTTATTAAACTTAATTTTCCGAATTGGTTATCTAACTCTGAATTGATAACTTTATCCTTAAATAAATTTATGAATACCTCTAAATAATTTGTAACTACAAATTTTAATGTTCCATTCTCTTCATATAATTTAAGTTTTTTAACTTGTTCTAGACTTTTGGCATATTCATTTTTTTTTATACTATCTAATACAAGTAATAACTGGGCT
>MDSV01058705.1_pt1 | contig 16727 bp, 29 predicted proteins | sample 810851 | NCBI WGS metagenome assembly MDSV01 (sample SAMN05326640, study PRJNA326480) | marine metagenome | isolation source: seawater | place: Atlantic Ocean: North East | collected 2012 | reverse complement strand
TTCCTCTAGCTAACATGTTTGGTTATATAAATAATTTAAGATCTATGTCACAAGGAAGAGCTCAATATTCAATGTTTTTTGATCATTATGAAAAAGTTCCACAAAATGTTCAAGACGAGGTAACTAAAAAATTAGCATAAATTATGGAAAATCAAAATATAAGAATTCATTTAAGAGCCTACGATAATAAAATTTTAGACTTGTCTACAATAGAAATAGTGAATACGGCTAAAAGAACTGGAGCAAGAATAAAAGGTCCAATACCTTTACCTACAAAAAAAGAAATATTCACAGTTCTTAGGTCACCACATATAGATAAGAAAAGTAGAGAACAATTTGAAACGCGAACTCATAAAAGATTAATTGATATAGTAGACCCTACACCACAAACAGTTGAGGCTTTAATGAAATTAGATTTAGCTTCAGGTGTAGATATAGAAATAAAATTATGACAATTGGATTAATTGGAAAAAAAGTTGGAATGACAAGAGAATTTTTTGATGTTGGAATATCAATTCCAGTTACTGTGCTATCAGTAGAAAAAGGTAGAATTCTTGATGTAATTACCAAAGAAAAAAGAGGCTACAATGCTATCAGAGTTGGTTTTGGAAAAATTAAAAGTTCAAAACTAACAAAACAAATGAAAGGTGTATTTGCAAAAAAATCTACTGAACCTAAAAAAATATTAAAGGAATTTAAAGTAAATAATATTTCTGATTATAAAGAAGGCAATGAAATAGGATTAGAATTATTTAAAGACCAAAAATTTGTTGATGTAACTGCAAAAACAATAGGTAAAGGTTTTGCTGGGGTTATGAAAAGACACAATTTTTCTGGTTTAAGGGCTACACATGGTGTTTCTGTTTCACACAGATCTCACGGGTCAACCGGTCAACGACAAGATCCAGGAAAAGTTTTTAAAGGAAAAAAAATGGCAGGACATATGGGTGATAAAGTAAGAACAATTCAAAATTTAGAAATTATAAAATCTGATATAGAAAATAATCTTATTTTTTTAAAAGGATCAGTTCCGGGTTCAAAAAACTCGATCGTACTAATAAGGAAAACAGCAAAAAATTTTAATAAAATTAGCACAATTGAAAAAGTAAAAAAATTGCAAGCTCAGAGCCAAGAAAAATCAAGTAAAAATAAAACCGAAGTGAAGCCAAAATCAGAACCTACATCAAAACCCAAAAATAAGGCAGAAACAGAGATAAAAAAGGAAAAGAAATAAAATGAAATTAAAAGTTATAAATATTAAAGACCAAAAAGTTGATGATATAGAATTATCTGATAAAATTTTTAAAGTTAAACCAAATAATGAACTAATTAAATCTATTATAAACTGGCAAATAAATCATTTAAAACCAAGAACTGCTAAGACAAAGCAAAGAAATGAAGTCTCAGGAGCAACTGCTAAAATTTATGCTCAAAAAGGTACTGGTGGAGCACGACATAGTAGCCGTAAAGCTCCTATATTTGTTGGTGGTGGTATCGCTCACGGACCAAAAGGTGCAGTTTATCGAACTCTTAAAATAAACAAAAAGGTTAAAAAAATTGGATTACAGCAAATTCTAGCCCTTAAGAATAATAACAATTCGCTTTTTGTAGTTGAAGATTTCAAAGAAGAAATTAAAAAAACTAAATTATTCAACAATTTTTTAAAAAAAAATAAGTTAATAAATGCTTTAATAATTTCTGATAAAAATTCAACAACTAAAATTATTAAATCAACAAGGAATATACCGAATTTAAAAATTATAGAGCATAATGGTGCGAATGTTTATGATTTGTTAAAATATAAAAATGTAATATTTACGACAACATCAATAAAATTGTTACAAGAAAGATTATCGAAATGAAAAAATTTAATTCTTTTGATATTATAAAAGCTCCTGCTATTACTGAAAAAGCAACAGCTTTATCTGAGTTTAATAAAATTGTTTTCAAAGTTAATGATGGTGCATCAAAAAATATCATTAAAAAAACAATTGAAAAAATATTTAAAGTAAATGTTGTAAAAATTAATACAATTAATACAAAGGGCAAAACAAAACTAGTTAGAGGAAAAAAGTCAAAAAAACCTGGTTATAAAAAAGCTATAGTAACACTAAAAAAAGGTCAAAGTATTGACCTAGCTACTGGAATATAATTATGTCATTAAAAACATTTAAATCTTACACAAAATCTACCCGTGGAACAGTTTTGGTTGATAAAAAAGACCTTTGGAAAGGTAAGCCAATAAAGTCATTAACCTTTGGAAAAACTTCTTCAGGTGGAAGAAACAATTTGGGAAGAATTACTTCTAGAAGAAGAGGGGCTGGACATAAAAACAAATATAGAGAAGTAGATTTTTATAGAAAAAAGGATGACATGAAAGCAACTATTGAGAGATTAGAGTATGATCCTAACAGATCTGGATATTTAGCTTTGATTAAGTACGAAGACAATACTTTAAATTATATTATAGCTCCTAATGGAATTAAAATAGGCGATCAAATTACATCTGGTAATAAAAAAGATATTAAGATTGGAAATTGTATGCCACTAAGTGATATACCTGCAGGCACAGATATTCATAACATTGAATTACAGCCTAACAGTGGTGCTAAAATGGTAAGATCAGCTGGAGCATCAGCACAAATTTCTGGATCTGATGATAATTACTGTATTATAAAGTTAGCCTCAGGAGAAATTAGAAAAGTTATTAATACAGCAAGAGCTACTATTGGCTCAGTATCAAATAGTGATCATAAAAACATTAAAATTGGTAAAGCTGGAAGGAACAGATGGAAAGGAAAAAGACCTTCTGTTCGAGGAGTAGCTATGAACCCTGTAGATCATCCTCATGGTGGTGGTGAAGGGAAAACATCAGGGGGTAGACATCCAGTATCACCTTGGGGTCAAGCAGCGAAAGGTTTAAAAACAAGAAAAAATAAAGTTACAGAAAAATATATAGTTACAAAAAGAAAGAAAAGGAAATAAATTATGTCACGCTCTGTTTGGAAAGGTCCCTTCGTTGATCCAAGTTTAATCAAAAAAGTTGAGAAGATAAAAAATCAAACAAACAAAACACCAATAAAAACGTGGTCCCGTAAATCAACAATAATACCAGAATTTGTTGGAATTAGCTTTCTAATTTATAATGGTAAAAAATTTATTCCTATAAAGATATCTGAAGAAATGGTGGGTCATAAATTAGGTGAATTTTCCCCTACAAGATCTTTTTCTGGTCATACTCCAGCGGATAAAAAAGCAGCACAAGAGAAATCTGCTAGCACAAAAACTCCTTCACCAGCAACTGGAGGCAATGATGGCAAAAAGTAAAAATATGGTCAAAGCAATTAACCGAAATGTACGTTCTAGTCCAAGAAAAGTTAACCTTTTACTAAAGTTCATTAGAGGAAAAAAAGTTGATGTAGCTATAAGAGATTTATCTTTTGCTAGACAAAGAATAGCTCAAGATATTAGAAAAACTGTTCAATCAGCGGTATCTAATGCGGAAAATAATTATCAGTATGATGTTGATAATCTAATTATTTCTGAGGCTTATGTAGGCAAATCTATTGTACTAAAAAGATTTAGACCACGAGCAAAAGGAAGAGCAAGCGCTATTAAGAAACCGTTTAGTAACGTGACTATTATATTGTCAGAAAAAATGAAAGAAAAGAAGGTGGTTCATGGGACAAAAAGTTAATCCAATAGGATTCAGAATAGGAATTAATAGAGACTGGGACTCAGTATGGTTTGCTAAAAAAAATAAATATGGTCAATTTTTAATAGAAGATTTTAAAATTAGAGATTATATAAAAAAAAATATAGTAAACTCTGGAGTAGCTCAGGTAATAATAGAGAGAACTAATAAAAAATGTATCATTTCAATTCATACTTCTAGACCGGGTTTTGTAATAGGAAAAAAAGGTTCCGATGTAGATAAAATTAAGAAAAATTTATCTAAAATTTCAAGTACTGAAGTAAGTTTAAACATTAAAGAAATTAAAAAACCTGAATTAAATTCATTCCTTGTTGCAGAAAATATTGCTCAACAACTAGTCAAAAGAATTTCTTATAGACGTGCAATGAAAAGAGCTATGCAATCAGCTCTTAGACTTGGCGCTAAGGGTATTAGAGTTTGTATAAGTGGACGATTAGGTGGTAATGAAATTGCACGTACTGAGTGGTTACGTGAAGGAAGTGTTCCATTGCATACTATTAGAGCTGAAGTTGATTACGCAGAGTCCGAAGCTTTAACCACTTATGGAATAATTGGTATTAAAGTTTGGATATATAAAGGCGAACTTTTAACAAGAAAAGTCAATAAAAAGGAAAAAGAAAATGCTGCAACCAACAAGAACAAAATATAGAAAAGCCCACAAAGGTAGAATCCACGGAAAAGCTGGTCGTGGCGAAGTTCTTAATTATGGAGCGTATGGATTGAAGGCAATGGAACCAGAAAGAATTGTTTCAAAACAAATTGAAGCAGCAAGAGTTGCACTTACACGTTATATGAAACGTTCTGGTAAAGTTTGGTTAAGAATATTTCCTAACATACCAGTATCAAAAAAACCTGTTGAAGTTAGAATGGGAAAAGGAAAAGGTAATCCTGAATATTGGATATGTAGAGTAAAACCTGGAAGAATAATTTTTGAAGTTGATGGAATTACAGAAAGTGTTGCACGTGAAGCTCTATATAAAGCTTCAGCAAAATTACCAATAAAAACAAAATTTATTAAGAGATTTTAATGAAAAAAAAAGAGATTAAAAATTTAAGTCAAGATGAGACAAAAAAAAAAGTAGAAACTTTTAAAAAAGATTTGTTTAATTTGAGATTTAAAAAAGTTAATGGACAACTTCAGGATACAGCTAAAGTTGCACAAATAAGGAAAGATATTGCTAGATTATTAACTAAGATTGGTAACCAAAAATAATATGCCTAAAAAAATATTAAATGGAAAAGTTATAAAAGACAAAAACAATAAAACAATTATTGTTTTAGTAAAAAGAAAATATACGCATCCTTTCTTTGGCAAAGTTATTACATCTTCAAAGAAATACCATGTGCATGACAAAGATAATAAATTTAAAACAGGTGATGATGTCAAAATTACAGAGTCAAAACCTTATTCAAAACTTAAAAGATGGGAAGTATTAAATAAATAATGATTCAAATACAAACAGAACTAACGGTAGCAGACAATACTGGAGCTAAGAGAGTTGAATGTGTAAAAGTCCTAGGAGGATCAAAAAGAAGATATGCTTCAATTGGTGATCTTATTGTTATAAGTGTCAAAGATGCAATACCTAATGGTAAAGTAAAAAAAGGTTCAGTTCATAAAGCTGTTGTTGTGAGAACAAAAAAAGCAATTTATAGAAATGACGGAAGTACTGTTAAGTTTGATAGTAATGCAGTTGTTATTACTGATGAAAAAGGAGAGCCAATTGGTACAAGAATTTTTGGCCCTGTAACTAGAGAACTTAGAATTAAAGGCCAAACAAAAATTATGTCCTTAGCACCGGAGGTTTTGTAATTATGATTAAAAAGGGCAATCAGGTAGAAATAATTTCTGGTAAAGATAAAGGAAAAAAAGGTGAAATTATTGAAATATTGCGAATGAGTAATACTTCTAAAGTTAAAGTTAAAGGAATTAATATAATTAAAAAACATTTAAAAACTACTAAAGAAAAAAAGGGTGGAATAATATCTAAAGAAAATTTTCTTGATATTTCTAACGTAAAAAATTTAGATACTAAAACAAAAGACACAAAAGATAATAAAAAGGATAAGAAATGAACCCTAGATTAAAAGATCAATACGAAAAAATCATTGTTCCTAATATCCAAAAGAAATTTTCGTTAAAAAATAAGCTAACAGTGCCAAAATTAATAAAAGTTGTATTAAATATGGGATTAGGTGTTGATGGAAGCAACAAAACTATACTAAAAAATTGTATCGAAGATATGAGTCTAATAAGTGGACAAAGACCAGTTACTACAATATTTAGAAAATCAATTTCAAACTTTAAAACTAGACAAGGGACTCCAGCTGGTATCAAGGTTACTTTAAGAAGCTCAAAAATGTACGAATTCGTAGATCGTTTAGTAAATATTGCTTTACCTCGAATTAAAGATTTTCAAGGATTAAGTCAAAGAGGTTTTGATAAATCTGGAGGTTATAGTTTTGGAATAAAAGAACATGTAATATTTCCAGAAATTAATTTTGACAAAGTTGATAGAATAAGAGGGATGGACATTACTATAGTTACAAGTGGAAAAAATAAAGAAACAACTTTAGCTTTATTAGAAGAAATGAATTTTCCATTTATTAAAATAAAAACTAAAGAAGAAAGGAAAAATAACTAATTATGGCAAAGACAAGCGCAGTTCAAAGAAATCTTAAAAGAATAAAACTTTCAAAAAAGTATTCGAAAAAAAGAGAAAGTCTAAAAAAAATTATTAACAATAGAAAACTTCCATTAGAGGAAAGATTTAAAGCGCAACTAAAACTATCAAAACTACCTAAAAATTCTTCAAAAATTAGAATAAGAAACAGATGTGAAATCACTGGTAGACCACATGGTGTTTATAGAAAATTAAAAATATCAAGAATAGCTCTTAGAGAGTTGGCTCTAGAAGGTAAAATTCCTGGTATGACTAAATCAAGTTGGTAAAAATGGAGGTATTGTAAATGACATTAATTGACCCAATAAGCGATATGATTACACGAATAAGAAATGCTCAGATGAGATCATTAAATAAAGTGATGATTCCTGGATCAAAATACAGGGAAAGAATTTTAGAAGTATTAAAAAAAGAAGGATATATTTCAGACTTCAAAATTTTGTCTGACGAAACTAACAAAGGTAAGCTTCATGTTGACTTAAAATATAATAATGGTCTACCAGTAATAAAAGAAATTAATAGAGTTTCTAAGCCTGGAAGAAGAGTTTATGTTAAGGCTGATACTATACCAAGAATCCAAAATGGTTTAGGTTTAGCTATCGTATCTACATCAAAAGGAATAATGAGTGATAATGAAGCAAGAAATAAAAAAATTGGTGGTGAAGTAATTTGTAAGGTATTTTAATTATGTCTAAACTCGGAAAAAAACCTATAACAATACCAAAGGACACAGATGTAAAGATGGAGTCTGGTAAGTTAATTTTAAAAGGTCCAAAAGGATCAAAAGAACTGAATATAAATGAAAAGATTTTCTCTGCTTCGATTTCAGATAAAAATCTAATTTTAAAACTTTTAAAGAAAAGTGAAGAAACTAAAATGATGTGGGGAACTATTAGAAGTATAGTAAATAGTGCTGTGATAGGTGTAAGTGCTGGACATGAAAAAATATTAGAATTAACTGGTGTTGGTTTTAGAGCTATTTTAAAAGGTGATATGTTAAATTTACAGCTAGGATTTAGTCATGATATTTCATATAAAATTCCTAAAGAGGTGAAAATTACAGTTGAAAAATCAACAATTGTTAAAATTAGTGGAATTGATAAAGATATTGTAGGTAAAATTGCTTCTGAGATTAAGAAATTAAAACCTGTTGAACCCTATAAAGGCAAAGGTATTAAAGAAAGAGGACAATTCGTGAGAAGAAAAGAAGGAAAAAAGAAATAGAAATGATTTATAATTTAAATAAAAAAAGAGCTAAAAGAAATAGAAATAAACTAAAAAAGGTTAACACAGGTAGATACCGTTTAACAGTTTTCAGATCACTAAAAAATATTTCTGCACAAATTATTGATGATAAAAATAATAAAACATTGATCTCAGCCACGTCTTTAAAAAAGGAGAATAAAAGTGAAAAAAGAAAAAAGAATGATTTATCTGCTGATGTAGCAATGATATTAGCTAAAAAAGCTTTAGAAAAAAAAATTACCCAAGTATATTTTGATAGAGGTGGTTATAAATATCACGGTAGAATTAAAGTTTTTGCTGAAGCTTTAAGAAAAAATGGTTTAAATTTTTAACTAGAATTACTTATGAATGATATAAATTTAAAAGATAAACTTGTTTCAATCAATAGAATAACTAAAGTTGTTAAAGGTGGAAGACGATTTGGATTTTCAGCGCTAGTAGTTGTTGGTAACCAAGCTGGTTCAATAGGTTACGGACATGGTAAGTCTAAACAAGTTCCTGATGCGATTAAAAAAGCAACTGAGAACGCAAAAAATAGTTTGATTAAAATAGCATTAAAAGAAGGAAGAACTCTACACCACGATATTTTAGCTAAGGATGGAGCTGGGAAAGTTTTATTAAGAGTAGCACCTTCCGGAACAGGTATCATAGCTGGAGGACCTATAAGGGCTGTTTGTGAAGTTGTTGGAATTAAAGATGTAGTTGCAAAATCCTTAGGTTCTCAAAACCCCATGAATGTTTTAAGAGCTTGCCTTAAAGCTCTAAAAAATCAAAATACACCTAAATTAATTGCAAAAATAAGAGGTAAAACAATTGCTGAAGTAACAAAAATGAAACAATAATTTTATATTTATGGAACTAAATAATTTACAAACTAAGGAAAAAAAAAGAAATAAAATAAGACCAGGAAGAGGCATAGGTTCCGGTAAAGGAAAAACTTCAGGAAGAGGCCATAAAGGACAAAAATCTCGATCTGGTGTTGCTATAAAAAGTTTTGAAGGTGGACAAATGCCTTTATATAGAAGGTTACCTAAAAGAGGCTTTAAAAGTTTTTCAAATAAAGCAAAGAAAATTACTGCCGTTTTGAATATTTCCAAAATACAAGAAATTATAGTAAAAAAAAAGATACCAACAAATTCAATGCTTACTTTACCAATTCTTAAAAAAGCAAATTTAATTAATAAAAAGTATAATAGATTAAAACTACTTAGTATGGGTGATATTAAAGAAAAATTTGATATTGAAGTTAATTCGATTTCAAATCAAGCTAGAGAAAAAATTGAGAAATCAGGTGGAAAGGTTTCGTTAATAAAATAAACAATTTAATTATTTTTTTTATCCAATGAATGCTGATTTAAGAAATAGAATATTTTTTACACTGGCGCTACTCTGTGTATATAGATTGGGCACTTATATTCCATTACCAGGAATAGACTCAGCATCTCTTCAAACACTAATGGAAACAAATCAAAAAGGTTTGTTAGGAATGTTTAATGTTTTTTCAGGTGGAGCCGTGAGTAGAATGGCTTTGTTTGCTTTAGGAATAATGCCTTATATATCTTCATCTATTATAGTTCAGTTGTTAACTGGAGTTTCTGAATATTTTAAAAATTTAAAAAATCAAGGTGAAATTGGTAGAAAAAAAATAACTCAATACACTAGATATGGAACTGTTTTGCTTGCAACAATGCAAGGCTACGGTGTAGCTGTTGGTTTAGAAAGTTCAACTGGTGTTGTTATAGATCCAGGAACTTTTTTTAAGATAACTACCGTTATATCTTTAGTAGCTGGAACTCTTTTCCTTATGTGGTTAGGTGAACAGATTACACAGAGAGGTATTGGTAATGGTATATCTTTAATTATATTTTCTGGAATTGTAGCAGAAATTCCTAGAGCTCTAGCCGCCACGTTTGAGCTAGGACGAACAGGCGCTTTGTCTGCAACAGCTATAATATTAATATTTTTATTAGTTATTGGTACGGTTGCTTTTATAGTTTTTATAGAGCGTGCTCAAAGAAAAATTTTAATAAATTATCCAAAAAGACAGATGGGAGCAAAAGTTTATGGTGGAGAATCCTCATTCTTACCATTGAAAATAAACACAGCTGGAGTTATACCAGCAATATTTGCTTCTGCATTATTATTACTTCCAGTAACTTTTTCAAATTTTGCCTTCTCAAATTCAGATTTTCTTATGAATTTTTCATCTATGTTTTCTCAGGGTAAACCTTTGTATATGACTTTATATGCCTCAGGAATAATTTTTTTTAGTTTCTTTTATACATCAATAGTTTTTAATCCAAAGGAAACAGCAGAAAATTTAAGAAAGCAAGGTGGCTATATTCCGGGTATTAGACCTGGAGAAAGTACTGCTTATTATATTGAAGATATATTAACTCGTTTAACAACGATAGGTGCTTCGTACTTAACATTAGTATGTTTATTGCCAGAATTTCTTATTTCTAAATATCCAATACCCTTTTACTTAGGAGGAACATCAGTTTTAATTGTAGTTGTTGTTGCAATGGATACAGTTTCTCAAGTACAGACAAGATTGATGAGTCAGCAATATGAATCATTAATTAAAAAAACTAAATTTGGAAGATAATTAAGTGAATATAGTATTATTTGGACCACCTGGTGCTGGCAAAGGCACACAAGCAGATAATCTAGTAAAAGAATTTAAATTAGTTAAAATTTCCTCTGGAGATCTTTTAAGAAAAGAAATTAAAAAAAAAAGTCCATTGGGTTTAAAAATTAAACCAGTAATAGATAATGGTGAATTTGTTTCAGATGAAATTATTAATAGTTTAATTGAAAATATGGTTTCAAGCAAAGAGTATTCAAATCGATTAATTTTTGATGGATATCCAAGAAATTTAAATCAAGCAATAAATTTGGACTCAATTCTATTAAAATATAATCAAAAAATATTATGTGTACTAAACTTAAAAGTTGATAAAGATATAATAATTAAAAGAATTAGTGGTAGGCAAATTTGCTCAAAGTGTGGTTTAATACTTAACAAATATTTTAAACAAAAAAATACCCATTCTTGTGATTCTAAATATTTAGAAACTAGATCTGACGATAATGAAAAAATTATTAATAGCCGATTTGAGACTTATAAAAAAGAAACTCTGCCTATTATAAATTACTATTTAAAGCAAAAACTCGTCAAAGATGTAGATGGCATGGTTCAAATTGGTGAAATATCTAAGAAAATAAGGCTAATTATTGATTCTTTAGAGACTTGACATTAAGTGATGTGCTTATATAAATAGCGTTTTTAATTATCATATCTCAATAAAACTATGGCTAGAATAGCTGGTGTAAACATTCCTCAAAATAAAGTAATTCATGTAGCATTAACTTATATACATGGTATTGGAAGTAAATTTTCTAATGATATATGCACTAAACTAAATATATCTAAAAATAAACGTGTTAATAGTTTAACAGAGGAAGAAGTATTGAAAATTAGAGAGTTTATAGATGAAAACTATAAAGTTGAAGGAGATTTAAGAAGAGAAGTTTCACTTAATATTAAAAGACTAGTTGATTTAGCTACTTACAGAGGTTCAAGACATAAAAAAAAACTACCTGTAAGAGGACAACGAACACATTGCAACGCTAGAACAAGAAAAGGTAAAGCTATTGCTATTGCAGGTAAAAAATTAACACCATTAAAAAAATAAATATATGGATAAAGATCAAACAAAAGATAAAAAAAAAGTTGTTGCAGAAAAAACGACTTCTACGCCAAAAATAAAAAAAACAAAAAAAAAAATAAAAAAAAATATTTTGACTGGTATAGCTTATGTTACAGCAACTTTTAATAACACTATCGTATCAATAGCTGATGAAAGTGGAAATGTAATTGCATGGTCTTCTGCTGGATCAAAAGGATTTAAAGGTTCTAGAAAATCAACTCCATATGCAGCACAAATAGCTGCAGATACAGCTGCAATTAAAGCTCAAGAACATGGTTTAAAAACTTTAACTGTTAAATTGAAAGGCCCAGGCTCTGGTAGAGAAACTGCTCTTAGAGCATTTCAATCAAGAGGGTTTAAAATACTTTCTATTAAAGATACTACGCCTATGCCACACAACGGTTCAAGACCACCAAAAAAAAGAAGGGTATAATAAATATGCAAAATAGTACAGTAACTCAAAATTGGAAATCATTAATCAAACCAAGTAAATTAAATATTAAAAATAGTGATGATAAATCAGTTTCTACAATTATAGCTGAACCTCTTGAAAAAGGTTACGCTTTAACTATAGGAAATTCATTACGAAGAATTTTACTTTCATCGGTCCAAGGTTCTGCAATTACTGCAATTCAAATAGATGGAGTATTGCACGAATTTTCTTCTATTAAAGGAGTTAGAGAAGATGTAACGGATATAGTTTTAAATATAAAATCACTTTCAGTTAAAGTTATGTCTGAAGGAAACAAAAAATTGATACTTGATGTTACAGGTCCAGGTGTAATTAAAGCTAAAGACATTCAACCAAATTCAGAAGTAGAAATTTTAAATCCCGATTTAGTTATTTGTCATCTTGATGAAAATACTAAGTTTCATATGGAATTAATAGCTACTACTGGAAAAGGATATTATCCTGCTGAAAAAAATAAAACAGAAGATGCTCCATTAGGTTTAATTTCAATAGATTCACTTTTTAGTCCTGTTAAAAAAGTTTCATATAGAGTTGAAAATGCGCGTGAAGGAAAATCTCTTGACTATGATAGATTAATTATGGATATCGAAACAGATGGATCAGTTACCGCTGAAGATGCTGTTGCATTTGCTGCAAGGATTTTTCAAGATCAATTATCTTTATTTGTAAATTTCGATGAACCAAAAGAAATTGAAAAAGCTCCAACTGTAACTGAACCTGAATATAATAAGAATTTACTAAAGAAAGTTGATGAGTTAGAGCTTTCAGTAAGATCAATGAATTGTTTAAAAAATGATAATATTATTTATATAGGTGATTTAGTTCAAAAAACTGAACCAGAAATGCTCAGAACACCAAATTTTGGAAGAAAGTCATTAAATGAAATAAAGGAAGTTTTAAACTCAATGTCACTCTTTTTAGGTATGGAAATACCAAACTGGCCACCGGATAATATTGCTGAGCTTTCTAAAAAATTAGAAGATAATATTTAAATGAGACATAAAATTGGCTATAGAAAGTTAAATCGCACTTCTGAACATAGAAAAGCATTATTTCAAAATATGCTTAATTCATTAATTAAATATGAACAAATTACTACTACTTTGCCAAAAGCTAAGGAACTTAAACCTCAAATTGATAAAGCAATTACATTAGGAAAAAAAAATAATTTACAGTCAAAAAAAAGTTTATTTTCTAAATTACAAGACAAGAATTCAGTTCAAAAATTAACAAAGTCATTATCTCAAAGATATTTAAAAAGAAGTGGTGGTTATAGTAGGGTTATCAAAGCTGGTTTTAGATATGGTGATGATGCGCCAATGGCAATTATAGAACTAGTAGATAGGGACATAAATGCAAAAAAAGTCGATGTAAAAAAGAAGAAAGAAGTTAAGCAAGAAACACCATCAGCAAGTCCAAAAGTCACAGAAACTAAAAAAACAATTAAGTCTAAAAAATAAATACAGAACTACTTTGATATGTTAACTTAATTAGTAGGTTAACTTTTAATGAAAAAAAGTTTTATTATTACTGAAGAATTTAATAAATCACGTCTCGACAGATGGTTTCGACGTGAAGTATTTAATATGCCACAATCACTTTTAGAAAAATCTATCAGAAAGGGCAATATTAAAGTAAATAATAAGAAAAAAAATAGCTCATATAAACTTAAAGTAAATGACAATATAAGCGTATATAATTTAAATTTTGTGCCTGACGAACATAAAAAAAAAAATACTCCATACATAGCAACTAAAAAAGATATTTCATCATCATCAAATTTATTTATAGAAAATAATAAAAATTTTGTTGTAATTAATAAACCTGCAGGTATAGCCGTTCAATCTGGAACAAAGTCAAAAAGAAATATTTTAGATATACTTAAATCAACAAATGAATTCAAAGGTATACAACCATTTCCAGTTCATCGAATAGATAAAGAAACAACCGGCGTACTTATTGTTTCAAAAAATAGAAATTATGCACAATTATTTACTTCACTATTTCGTATTAGAAAAATTCATAAGGTATATTTATGTATTGTTTTAGGTGAAATGAATAAAAAAAAAGGGACATTTAAAGATGATTTATATCATTATGAAGGAAGCAAAAAAGTATTAACTAAAGCAATTACTCACTTTACTGTACTTGATTCAAATAATAACTATTCATTGCTTAAGTTAAGTCCCGAGACTGGTAGAAAACATCAATTAAGAAAACATTTATTAATGCATGGTCATCCAATTCTTGGTGACAAAAAATATAGGATTACTAATGAAAATAAATCGCAAAATTCAAATTTAATGTTACATGCTTATAAAATTAATTTTTCTATCGATAAAGTTAAATACAAATTTTCGGCTAATCTACCTGAAATATTTACCAAGTTTCTTAAAGAAAAGTATTTAAGAATTTATTGATAATAATATTATTTATTTCTTTATAATTTTTAACTCCCAATTTTTTAAGTGATGTAATTTTTCTATTTTTAATGCCACATGGAATTATAGCTTTATATTTAGTTAAATCATTTGAAACATTAATTGCAAATCCATGAAAAGCTATCCATTTTTTAACCTTAATTCCAATTGCAGCAATTTTTAATAGTTCATTTTTTTTTTTAACCCAAATACCAATGTTTTTTCTATCAGCATGTGAATCAACTCCAAAATCTTTAAGTATTTTCATTATACATTCTTCAACGTTATTTAATAATTTTCGTATATTTCTTTCTCTTTTATTTAAATTTAAAACAAAATAAACAACTTTTTGTCCATTACCATGATATGTATGTTTACCACCTCTATTAGTTTTGATAACTTTTACTTTTTTATCTATAAGATCATTTTGATTCGCACTAGTACCTGCTGTGTACACGTTTTTATGTTCTAATATCCACAATAATTCCTTTTTTTTTCCTGATAAAACATCTATCACTCTTTGCTCAAGAAACTTCATTGATTCTACATAATCAACTGCTTTTACGCTATTTTTAACTTCTATATTCATTTAAAGTTGTGGTTTTAAAAAAAATCAATTATTAGTTCATCATAAAAAAAGTTTGTATTATGAGTTTAACAAAAGAAATAAGTGATAAGAAAGTAAATTTTGAGTTTAATAAAGAACTTATTAATATTTTTAATAGTAAAATTAAAGATAATGATACAGAATTTTTAAATAAAAATTTAAAAGAGCTTCATCCAGCTGATTCAGCTGATATTATTGAGAATTTAACATCTGAAAATCGTTCTAAATTAATCGAACTTGAAGGTTTTAGTTTAGATCCTGAAATCTTTATTGAACTTAATGAGTCTATTCAAGAGGAAATATTTATTATTTTATCAGTAGATTCGATAGTAAACATACTTAAACGATTGGAATCTGATAATGCACTAAAGATTGTAAAAAATTTAAATGATGAGAAGAAAAATACAGTTTTATTAAAATTACCTCCTAAAGATAGATTTATATTACAAGAAGGTTTGCTTTATCCTGAAGATAGTGCTGCTCGTATAATGCAAAGGGAGTTTGCTGCTATTCCAAGCAATTGGTCTGTAGGACAAACTATTGATTATCTAAGAGAAAATAAAGATCTTCCTGAAGAATTTTTAGAAGTTTTTATAGTTGATAGCAACTTTAAACCAATTGGTACTGTTCAATCTTCTAAAGTTTTACGTGCTTCCAGAGAATCAAAAATGAATTCTATTATGAATGAAACACAAGTTTTAATACCTGTTGATATGGACAAAGAAGAAGTTGGGCGTATTTTTGAAAACTATAATCTAGTTTCTGCTGGAGTAGTAGATAAAGGAAACAAACTAGTTGGAATGATCACTGGAGATGATGTTTTTACAATTTTAAAAGACGAGGCCGAGGAAGATGTGTTACGTTTAGCAGGAGTTGGAGATGAAGAAATTACAGATAGTGTATTTAAAAAAACAAAAAGAAGATTTAACTGGTTACTACTTAACTTATTCACTGCCTTACTTGCTACATGGGTGATCAGCAAATTTGGTGCATCAATAGAACAAATGGTTGCATTAGCTTTTTTAATGCCAATCGTAGCTTCAATGGGTGGAAATGCTGGCATGCAAACTCTTGCTGTTACAATCAGGGCTTTAGCAACAAAAGAATTATCTTCAGGTAATTTCAGTAAAGTAATTACTAAAGAATTTATAATAGGTATATTTAATGGTTTAATTTTTGCAATTATTACAGCTGTCATTGTTCAGTTGTGGTTCAAAGAAATAAATTTATCTTTGCTAATTGGAATTTCTATGATTTTAAATATGATTGTTGCTGGACTTTTTGGGATTTTGGTACCGGTCTCACTTAAAAAATTGAATATCGATCCAGCTTTAGCTTCAAGCGTTTTTGTTACAACAATAACAGACGTAATAGGATTCTTGTCGTTTCTAGGGTTAGGATCTATTTATTTTTTAAACTAAATATTATCTATTAGTCTAACTTTATTTAAGTAATAAGCTATAAATATATTAAAGGACACATCATTTTTTTTTGGTTTTTCTAGAGTTTTTTTATTAATAATTTCTAAATAATCTATTTTATTTACACCTATTTCCATTAAATCTTTTTTAAATAAAGCAGAGTTAAATAATCTTAAATTTTTCTTTGTTTTTTTTTTAATTTTGATTAAGTAACTATAAACATTTTTAGCTATTTTCATTTGATTTTTACTTAAGTTAAAATTTCTACTTGAAAAAGCTACTCCACTAGGCTCTCGCACAGTTTTACAACTAATAATTTTAGTAAGAATTTTATTTTTTAAAATATGTTTTTGGATTAAAGTGAGTTGTTGAAAGTCTTTTAGACCTAGAAATAAATATTTAGGACGAATAATTTCTAAAAACCTGTTAACTACATCTAATACTCCTTTG
>MDSV01167694.1_pt1 | contig 16728 bp, 23 predicted proteins | sample 810851 | NCBI WGS metagenome assembly MDSV01 (sample SAMN05326640, study PRJNA326480) | marine metagenome | isolation source: seawater | place: Atlantic Ocean: North East | collected 2012 | reverse complement strand
TTTTTATTTTTTGCATCTGATAGCAATTCTATGTTTTTTTTTACAGAATTATCTAAATCTAATAAATTGCTGGGCATATTTGCACCAATTGCAATTTTTTCCATGTAGGTATCCGGTGCTGAAAATAAATTACCTTTTTCGCAAACTGCAATCATCGAAAAAGAATTTGGTAAATTTTTAGCGACAAAATTTGTTCCTTCTAGTGGGTCTAATGCAATATCAAGACTTTGACCATTTCTGGTGCCAACTTTTTCTCCTATATAAAGCATTGGTGCTTCGTCCATTTCACCCTCACCTATTACAACCTCACCGTCCATTTCAATATTATTTAGCTCTTTTCTCATATAATCTACTGATCCTTGATCTGCAGCAATTTTATCACCCTTACCTATGTGGGGATAGGCTCCTATAGCTGCTCTCTCGGATGTTCTTATGAATTTTTCTAAATAACTTTTATTTATAGACATTAGCCATTTTCTATTCTTAATAATTTTGGTTTTTTAATTATATAAGACTTTTTAGCTAAAGTTTTCAATGTTTTTTGAATTCTAATATCTTTAGAACTGTGAGTAATTATTATAATAGAAGAATTTTTTTTGAATTTATATGGGTTCTGTAAAACTCTTTTGATTGATACCTTATTATTAGAAAATGTTTTAGTTATATCTGATAAAACTCCATATTTATCTTTAACATCCAACCTTATATAAGATGAAAAAAATAAATCTGAAATATTTCCACTTTTAAAAGTTTTTCTTTTTAAATCAGAAATAGCAAATGGATATTTTATATTACCTCTAATTATAGAAGAAATATCCGATATTAAAGCTGATGTTGTTGCAGATGGACCGGCTCCTTCACCCTGAATAATATTTTGACCTATGGGCTTACCATCAATAATTACAGCATTTAATACTCCATCAACACTAGCTATGTAAGAAGTTTTTTTGACTAATGTTGGATGAACTCTTTGATATATTTTATTTTTATATATTTCTGAGTAACCTAATAGTTTTATTTTATATCCTAGTTTATTAGCATTTTTAATATCTTCACTATCAATATTTTTAATTCCTTCCTTGTGAATTTTTTGATTAATAAATGAATTGAAACTTAAACAAGATAATATTTTCACTTTTGAAGCAACATCATCTCCGTCTATATCAGATTTAGGATTGGATTCTGCATAACCAAGTTTAGTCGCATTCATTAAAGTTTCTTGAAAAGTAGTTTTATTTTGGTCCATACTTGAAAGAATATAATTAGAGGTTCCATTAAAAATTCCATATATACGATCTATCTTATTGGCGATTAATCCCTCCTTAATAGATCTAATAATAGGAACTCCACCGCAAACAGCGGCTTCATATTCAAGATTAACCTTATTTTTTTCAGCAATTTTGGATAATTGATCTCCATATTTAGAAATCAAGGCTTTATTAGCAGTTACAACGTGTTTTTTGTTTTTAAGCGCTGAAAAAACTAATTTTTTTGCAGGACCCTCTGCACCCCCAATTAATTCAATTATTATATCAACATCTTTCTTTTTAGTTATATCTAAAAAATTATTAACCCACATACTTTTTTTAAATTTGATATTCCTTTTTTTCTTTTTATTTTTTGCTGATATATATGAAATGTAAAATTTAGAATTGTTTTTATTAATTAGTAAATTCCTATTGCTCTTTAAATAGTTAAATAAATAAGATCCAATATTTCCTAAACCAACTAGTGCTATGTTATAAAATTTTTTTTTATACATATTATTCTTTTGTTGTTATATCTGGGTAATCCTTATAATTACTATTTTTAATTAAATAGCTGGTAATAGTATCAATATTACACTTTTCAAGTTTCAAACATATATCTTTAGGATTTACCGGCATAGGTTTATTTTTATTTAATTTTACTGAGTCATTTTGTTTGACTTTATTGTCAGACTTTTTACTTTTGAACTTTGTAATTTTGTTATATTCTCTTATTTCTTTTTTTTTCAATTTAACTTCGTTTTTTGTAAGTTTTTTTACAGGTTTATTATTTTTATTTTTAAAAACTTTAATTTCTTTATCATTGTTAATATTCATTTGAACCAAATCATATCTCGTTTCCTTATTTTCTGACACGATTTTTACCTCAATTTCTAAATTTTCTTCAAAATATTTCTTTGCCTCAGCTTTGTTAATACATACGTGATCACCACAAATAAGTACACTTTTTGATTTGGTACAAGATGATATTAAAATTAAAAAAAAAATTGCAATTATCCTCATTTTAAACCCAGGTTTTCCTTAAAGTTAAATAATAAGTTCATATTTTGAATCGCTTGTCCAGCTGCACCTTTTACTAAATTATCAAGAGTTGAAAATATTACTATCTTATTTTTTTCTTTTAATTTTGAAACAGATATTTGGCAATAATTAGTGTTTAAAATATTGCCAGTTCCAATAGGAATATTTGGTTTACATATTTTAATAAAATAATTTTTTGAATATTCTTTTCTTAAAGTATTAACAACTCTAGAAAAAGAAACGTTTTCTTTTTTATAAAGATAAATTGAAGACAAAATCCCCCTAAATGTAGGCATTATGTGAGGATTAAAGGTAAAAGAAATATTTTTTGATACTTTTTTAAATTCTTGATCTAGTTCTGCTGCATGTCTATGGTAATTAACAGCATAAGCATACGAAGAACTATAAAAGTTTTTATATTTAAATTTTTTTTTATAATTTTTACCGGCGCCTGAATATCCAGATTTTGAGTCTATCGTGATATTTTTTAATTTAACAAGTTTTTTTTTAAATAACGGAATCAAAGGTAATTGAATTGATGTTGGGTAACATCCTGGATTAGCAATGATTCTATAGTTTTTTACTTTTTTATTTTGTAACTCAGCAATGGAGTATAGTGACTTAGAAATTAAGTTTTTAGCTCTATGTGTAAGTTTATAATTTTTTTTATATGAGAAGTGATTTTCTAATCTAAAATCTGAAGATAAATCAATAAATTTTATATTTTCATATTTATAAAACAATTTTTTTATTAGTTTTTGAGCTTCACCATTAGGAAGTGACAGAAATAATAAATCTACATTTCTCCAATTCACATCGTTGATTTTACTAAGTTTAGGTAATTTTTTTTTTATTTTTTTATCAAAATCTTTGATGTTTTTTCCAATGTTTTTTTGTGCGCATAGGTTTTGAATTGAAACTTTTGGGTGTTTGGATAAAAGATATACTAATCCAAGTCCTACATATCCTGTGGCTCCAGCTATAACAACATTGATTCTGTTTTTTAACATAATCGTCTTATATCATTAAAAAAGGTTATTTAAATTAAATGATTTATCTTTTAGAAAATTGAAAGCTTCTTCGGGCTTTTCTATGCCCATATTTTTTTCTTTCAACGACCCTTGAGTCTCTAGTGGTGAGCTTATCTTTTTTTAATTCTTTTTTTAAACCAGCTTCGTGTTCTATCAGAGCTCTTGAGATACCTAGTATTATAGCACCGGCTTGACCAGAAAGCCCTCCTCCAGATACTGAACATTTTACATCGTAATTGTTAATTACGTTTGTAATTTCAAGAGGTCTTGTAACAATCAATTGATGAACTGGTCTTTTAAAATAGTCTGCCATAATCTTTCCATTTACAAAAATTTTGCCTGAGCCCTTTTTAACCCAAACTTTAGCAATTGATTTTTTTCTTCTACCAGTTGAATATTTAGCATCTTTAAAGTTCAGCTTAATTTTTTTGTTTTCTATATTAGTGCTTTCCATTATATTTTAACTACATTTCTTTTATTTAATTCATTAAAGTTAACCTGTATTGGTTTTTGATTTTCGTGAGGATGGTTTTCGCCTTTATAAATTTTTAGTTTTGTTAACTGTTTCTTTGCTAAGGGCCCACCTGGTAACATTCTTTTAACGGCTAGTTTTAATATATCCTGAGATTTATTTTTTTCGACAAGATTTTCTGGTGTTGTTTCTTTAATTCCACCAGGATGACCAGTATGTCTGTAATATTTTTTATTAAAGAATTTTTTTCCAGTAAATTTTATTTTATCAATATTTGTCACAACAACATAATCTCCATTGTCAATATGAGGATTATAAGTAGCTTTATTTTTTCCTCTTAATACTCTTGATATGTAAGCTGCTAGTCTACCTACTGCAGCATTTTCAGCATTTATAATATACCAATTGTTTTTAATATCTTTTTTTTTAATAAATGGTGTCATTTTAGTATGGCGATAACTACTAATAAAAGTAACAAAAGTCAATTTATTTACGAGAGTTTATGATTATAATTTATAACAGCAAATACTAATATTATACTCATAATCTGATGCATTGAAGCTAAATACATATTTAGGCCACTTACTAAAGTGATAATACCTAAAAATATCTGAACCAATAAAGAAGTTAAAAGAATTATATAACTTTTAAAATATGGTTTTTTATCAAAAACATAAAATCTAATTCCTAAAAATAATACATAAAAAGATATTATGTAGGCTAATGATCTATGTATAAATTGCACTAAACTTTGTGTGTTAAAAATAGAGGGTATTTTTAAGTCTACAATATTGACATCATTAGGAAAAAAAGAAAAATTCATTTTTGGCCAAGTTTGATAAATCATACCTGCGTCTAATCCAGATACAAATGCACCCATAATAATTTGTAAATAGACTAGTATTAGCAAAGATTTTATTAAAAGATTTTCAAAGTTAAAAAAATTTTTATAACTATCTATTTTAAGATTTAAATATATCCAAAAAAGAATTGAAATTATGATAAAGGCTAAAATTAAATGCACAGAAAGTCTATAATGACTTACTGATACTAAATTAATTAAACCACTTTTAACCATATACCAACCCATTAAACCCTGTAGTAATATTAAAAAGAAAACAAAATATAATATTTTTAAACTAACTTTTTTTATTTTTTGTGAGAATGTAAAATAAAGTAGTGGTATTAAGTAACAAACACCGATTAACCTACCTAATAGTCTATGGAAATACTCCCAATAAAAAATTATTTTAAATTCATCAATTGTCATATAGGAATTTATTAATTTAAATTGTGGAATAGTTTTATATAGGCTAAAATAATTATCCCAATCATCCTGATTGAGTGGAGGTAAAATACCCTTGAAGAGTTCCCACTCTGTTATAGAAAGACCTGAATTGGTTAATCTTGTAAGACCACCGACAATTATCATTATAAAAATTAGTATAATTAAAGTAATTATCCAATAAACCAACAGTTTCTGATTATAATATTGATTTGAAAACATTGATTAATTATATAATTTTATTTATTAATTTCATATATTCTTTATGTCGCTATGAAAAATTATAAATTATTAAAAATTAGAAACAAGCTAGATAAATTAGATGATAAATTTTTAAATCTAATAAAGTTACGTACAAATTTAGTTAATCAAGTTTTAAAAACAAAAAAATACAAAAATGAAATTATTGATAGAAAAAGAATCAAAGTGATTTTGAAAAATATTAGAAAAAAATCCATTAAAAGAAATATAGACCCAAATATTACAGAATCAATATGGAAAACCATGATTAGAGAGTTTATTAAATATGAATTTAAAAATTTTAAAAATTAAATTATTTACTATGAGGTGGTAATTTTTTTTCAACAAAAATTTCGTGCTTACGAGTATTGGGATTATATTTTTTAATTTTCAATTTTACTTTTGCTTTTTCGCCTTTTGTTGGTTTTTTTGCATAATATACAAAAGCGCTATCAGGTTTACCCTCTGGAACCATTCTAACTTTTAAGTGTGTTTTTTTAGCCATAATCTTTAAGTCTTTTTATTTTTTTTAATATAGTTTTAGATCTGTTTTTTATTAATGTTTTATAATAATCTTTTTCTACATTATTAATTGTATCTCCGTCAATATTTTTTTTGTTAAGCATTTTTTTTGCTCCTTTAATTGTTAATCCCTTATCTTTCAATAGATATTTTATATATCTAACTTTTTTTACTTGAGATTTATCGTAATATCTCCGATTACCCTTAAGAATAAGAGGTTTAATTTGCCTAAATTGTTTTTCCCAAAATCTAATTATATGACTTGAAGGTTTTCCAGTTTTTTTATTAATTAGTTCTAATTCTTCACAAAGCTTTGAGATATCAATTAATTTATCATTCATAGGATAATCAAATTATTTTCGATTTAAGAAAACTTGAAGCTTTAAAACTTATTGATAATCTCTCAGATATAGTGAATTTTTCCTTTGTTTTTGGATTCCTTCCTACTCTGGCTTTTTTAAATTTTAATGAAAATTTTCCGAAATTTTTGATATTTATCTTATAGTTTTTTTTAAGTTCCTCATTAAGAATTTCTATTACATCATTAGTTATCTTTTCGATTTCTTTTGAAGGTATTCCTAATAATTCTTTTATATGTTCTATGATATCTTTTTTATTAATATCACATTTAATTCTTTGCATCATTTAAATGACCAAGATTGCTTTTGATTTGACTCATTAAATTGCCTTTGACAATTTTATAGCACAAATCAATCGAGTGATAAAATCCTATTGAGTCGGTAGATCCGTGACTTTTTACTACGGGTCCATTAAGGCCTAAAAATATAGCTCCGTTAAATTTTCTCGGGTCAAGTTTTTCTTTAAATCTTTTAAGGCTAAAATAAGAAAATAAAATGGAAATTTTACTTAATAAACTCTCTTTCAATGATATTTTTAAATTGTCAGTTATAAATTTTGCCGTTCCTTCGGCAGTTTTTAAGGCAATGTTTCCTGTAAATCCATCAGTTACAATTACATTGCTTTTGCCCTCTGTTATCTTATTACCTTCAATGTAACCATTGAAAACTATGTTATTTTTTTCATTCAATGATTTTAATATCGTATATGCTTTTTTGATAACATCAGTTCCTTTTATTTCTTCAGAGCCTATATTTAATAAAGCTACTTTTGGTATTACACCATCAAAAATAGATTTATACAGCGCGGAACCCATCTCTGCGAATTCTACTAAATTATTTTCATCACATTCGATATTTGCTCCTAAATCAAGAACTATGTTCATTCCAATATTGTTAGGCCATAATCCTGCTAATGCGGGTTTACTTACACCGCTAATTGTTTTTAAAATCATTCTTGAAATAACTAATAGAACTCCAGTATTCCCAGCTGAGAGTGATACATCACTCTCAGACTTTGTTTGAGAAAAAACGCAATTCCACATACTGCTATTCTTGGATGTTTTTACAGCTGTTAAAGGTGTCTCATCGTCGGCTACCACAGAGGTAGTATGAAAAATTTTGTAAAAACTAGACTCAATATTGTGTTTTTTAATTTCTTTTGAAATAACTTCTTCATTTCCGAATATGTTAAAGAAAAAATCCTTATTTTTTTTGTTCTTTTTTATAAATAGTGAGATACCCTCTATATTTTTGTAGGGAGAGTTTTCTCCACCCATTGCATCAATTGCAATAGAAATTTTTTTATTCATTATTTATTAAATGTCTAAAATCTTTTTTCCGTTGTAATAACCGGTTTTTAAATCAACGTGGTGTGAAATTCGATATTCACCTGTCTTTTTATCTTCAACAACATTGACATTAGAGACCTTGTGATGAGATCTTCTTTTATTTCGTTTTGAAACTGTAGTTTTTCGTTTTGGTACTGCCATAACTAATACTTAAATTTATCGAAATCTTTTATCATATTTCTATTAACAATATCAAAGCAAAAATCACGATATTTATTAAAGTATTCAATAATTTTATCATGATTTTTCAAATTTTCCTCAGTTTTGTATAAAAAATTAGATATGCCTTTGATGTTTATATTACTGTTGTTTTCATCTTGAACAAATTTTATCAAAATATCATGAAACATTCGATTACAGAGTTTCATTTTTTTGTTTACGGTCACATCACCATGACCCATCTCTCTGAAATCGTTCTCAATATTTCTAAAAATATTGTCATATAATTCTTGAGAAAAATTACTATATTTTTGGTTTGATTTTAAACTTTTGATTATTATACAGAGATGTGCAAATATGAGTACAATTCTGTTTTCAAGCTTATCATTTAAATTAATGTCTTTGTAAAAAAATGTATTTCGTGATAATTTTACTAGATTATTATAGATTGAATTATGTTCTTTGTATTTAAAGTTAAACATTTTAAAACCTTATTAATTATAACGATTTTTTTTATATTATCTCATTGTCAATTAAAAAAGCCAGTAAAAGGTCACGGTATTAATTTCTTAGAAAACAGATCTAACAAAATAACATTAAATAAAACCAATAAAAACGATATAATACAAATTCTTGGAAATCCACATACAAAATCAATAAGTGATGAAAATCTTTGGTTCTATTTTGACAGAAAAGTTACATCCAGCAGTTTGTTAAATATTAAAAATGATAAACTTATAGAAAATAACGTTCTTGTTGTAAAATTTAATAATAAAGGAATAGCTATTAAAAAAGAATTTTATAATAAAGATGATATGAAAAAGATTGTATACTTAGAAAAGAATACTGATAACCCTGTAACACAAGAAAGTTTTGTCTCTAAATTTTTACAAAGTGTTAGACAAAAAATGTACGGAAAAAGAAAATTTTAATGAGCTATGATAGATAATAATAACAAAGCTACAATGTTTGTTATTTTTATCATAGGATTTACAGCTGGTCCCGCTGTGTCCTTGTAGGGATCACCTACTGTGTCACCTGTTACTGCTGCCTTATGCGCTTCTGAACCTTTGCCTCCATAATTTCCGTCTTCTATATATTTTTTGGCATTATCCCATGCGCCACCTCCTGCGGTCATCGATATAGCAACAAATAAACCAGTTACAATAACCCCTAATAACATTGCGCCGAGTGCTGCCAAGGCTGCGGATTGGCCAGCTATAAATAATATAATAATGTATAAAAATATTGGCGATAAAACTGGTAGTAATGACGGCACAACCATTTCTTTAATCGCAGCTTGTGTTAACAGATCAACTAATTTACCGTAATCTGGTTTTCTTTTTCCTTTCATAATTCCTGGAATTTTTTTAAATTGTCTTCTTACCTCTACTACCACAGCACCACCAGCCCGACCTACGGCCTGCATACCCATCGAACCAAACAAGTATGGTAATAAACCTCCTATAAGTAATCCAATTACAACATAGGGGTTAGAAAGATCAAAACTAACATTCATTTCATATAATGAGGAAGTAGTATCTTTTGAATAATATTTTATATCCTCTGTGTAAGCTGCGAATAGCACTAAAGCACCAAGTCCAGCAGATCCAATAGCATATCCCTTTGTGACTGCCTTAGTCGTATTACCAACAGCATCTAATGCGTCTGTCGTTTTTCTTACACTTTTAGGCAATTTAGACATTTCTGCTATGCCACCTGCATTGTCAGTGACTGGCCCGTAAGCATCTAAAGCAACAACCATTCCAGTTAAAGCTAACATTGAGGTTACTGAAATAGCTATACCGTATAAGCCGGCCAAATTGTAAGTTAGTATGATCCCTACAACAATTATTAATGCAGGTATTGCGGTAGCTTCCATTGATATAGCTAAACCCTGAATTACGTTCGTTCCATGACCCGTAGTAGATGATTTTGCTACACTTTTTACTGGTCTAAAATTAGTTCCAGTATAATATTCAGTTATCCAAATTATCAAGCCTGTGATTATTAATCCAGAAACAGAACAAAGATATAAATCAAAACCAGTGAAGGATATATTTGAATAAGTATAACTTGTATTTAGTCCAATAGACGAATTTGTTAACGGGTATAAAATCAAAAGCGAAAGAATTGAAGTGGCTATAAATCCTTTATACAAAGCTCCCATTATATTTTTATTTTTACCTAGCTTTACAAACCAAGTTCCAATAATAGATGTAATTATGCATGAGCCACCTATTGCTAAGGGATAAACCATCATATTTTGAGTTTCTGGAAAAAATATTGATGCCAATACCATTGTGGCTACAATAGTTACAGCGTAAGTTTCAAAGAGATCAGCAGCCATACCAGCACAATCTCCAACATTATCACCAACATTATCAGCTATAACCGCAGGGTTTCTTGGGTCATCTTCTGGAATACCTGCTTCAACTTTTCCAACTAGGTCAGCTCCTACATCAGCTCCTTTTGTAAAAATACCACCACCAAGTCTAGCAAATATTGAAATTAATGATGCACCAAAACCTAATGCGACTAATGCATTTATTATATCTCTGCTGCTCGAATTTAGATTTAAAAGAGTTAAATAGTAAATAGCAATCGCTAATAAAGCAAGTCCAGCCACTAAAAGACCTGTAACCGCACCTGATTTAAAAGCAATATTTAATCCAGATTGTAAACTTTTTCTTGAAGCTTCAGCAGTCCGTACATTAGCTTTAACCGAGATCAACATACCAATATACCCAGCAGCTCCAGAAAGTGCTGCACCAATGAAATAACCTAAACCAACAAGAAAATTAAAAAAATAGGTAACGATTAATAATACAATAATACCAACTACAGCTATTGTTTTATATTGTCTATTTAAATAAGCTTTAGCTCCAATTTGAATGGCTTCAGCAATTTCTCTCATTTTATCATTTCCATCACTAGCGGATAAAATTTGCCCTGAAAGTAAATAGCTATAAGCAACAGCTAGAATGCCCGAAAAAACTATCAAATAAAGTAACTCTAAAGAAGAATTCATAAATTAAAGGTGATAAATGCCAAAATATTTTCCAAAACGCAAGCTAAAGTTTATATATTGACGGTATAAATTCACAGAAACTCAATCTTTTCTAATTAAATGGGATAATTTGTCTAGAATAGCGTTCAAATATTTTATTTGAGCTTTTTCTAAAAAAAATTGAGAAGTTTTAATATATTCGCTAATTATTACACTCTTTGAATTATTATGCTTAAATAAAAGTTCAAATACAGCAGCATATATAATAATTTTTAGCAATTTATCTGTTCTCTTTAAATCAATATCGTTTTTTAATGATTTTTCAATTAAATCCTTTATAAATTCTTCTCTTTCTAAAGTACCCTCAGTTACATCTTTTATAAATTTTTTATACTGACTCTTATTATACTCAATCTTTAAGTCTGGATTAATAGTTTTAGAGTATATTTTTTGTATTATCTTTATTCTAGGTGTAGAGTCCTCTCTTATATTCATTGTTCAAGCACTTTTAATGTTGCATTTGCTGCTTCTTGGCCCTTAGAATTAGATCTTACAATGGCCTGCTCTTTATTAAGACAAGTAATTACACCGTTGCCAATTGGTTTTCTATAATCAATTGAGAGTTTCATAAGCGCATCTATAGTAGCTTTTGAAATAAAATCAAAATGAGGTGTTTCACCTTTTATGACACAACCCAATGCAACGAAACCATCATACTTTTTAATATTTTTAGCTATTACAACGGGTATTTCAAAAACTCCAGGCACAGTAATCAAATTCAGTTTTATTTTTTTTTTTAATAAAGTTGATTTGGCATTAGAGGTTAAATTAGATGAAATATCCTCATAATAATTTGCAACTATAACTAAAATTTTATTTTTCATTTTATTATCTCTTGTCTAATAATTTTAATTCCATAACCCTCTAATCCAATTATCTTCTTTTTAGATCTAGAAACTAAAATCATATTTTTTATGCCTAAATCTTTAATTATTTGTGCTCCAATTCCATAATATCTTATAATATTATTCTTATATTCTTCAAATATTTTTTGTTTTAATGTTTTTTGATCTTTAATAATTATTAATGCAAAATCATTGAATTGCATTAAATATTTAAGGGATTTCTGTATTTCTGCATCCTTAAGAGAAAAAGTATTTTTTGTGAAAGTTTTTGATATAACACGTACCTTTACAGGTTTTATTTTTGAGAAATTACCCTTTTTAATAACAAAATTGACTGTTTTTTCTAACTTATTTTGATAATGCAAAACTTCAAGCTTATGTTTTTTGTATGTTATTAGTTTAGAAATTTCTAATTTTATTAATTTTTCATTTTTTAATCTAAATGAAATTAAATCTTCGATACTAGCTATTTTTAATTTATGTTTTTTTGAAAAATCTTTTAAGTCTTTTAATCTTGCCATTCTACCGTCTTGATTCATTACTTCACAAATTACAGCGCTTGGGTTTAACCCTGCTAATTTAGAAATGTCCACTGAAGCTTCTGTGTGCCCTGCTCTTTCCAAAACACCTCCGTTCTTAGAAATTAGAGGAAAAACATGACCTGGAGATACAATATCTTTTTTTTTTGATTTAGGGTTAATGGCTGTTCTTATAGTTTTTGCTCTATCAAAAGCCGATATTCCAGTAGTAATTCCTTTTTTTGCTTCAATTGAAATTGTAAATGCCGTTTGCATTCTAGCTTTGTTTAATGAGGACATTAAAGGTAATTCGAGTTGATTAACTTTTTTTTTAGTAAGCGCTAAACATATTAGACCTCGACCATACGTTGCCATAAAATTAATCATTTTATAATTACATTTTGATGCAGGAACTATAAGATCACCCTCGTTTTCTCTATCCTTATCATCGACAAGAATGAACATTTTTCCTTTTTTTGCTTCTCTTATTATCTTTTCAATTTTTGAGAATGTTTTTTTTGACATTTATTTTTTTAAATCTACCACGTATTTAACGAATATATCAAATTCAATATTTACTATGTTATTTTTTTTTAAATGATATAGGTTTGTAAGTTTAAGTGTATGTGGGATAACATTAATTTCAAAATAATTTTTTTTAACTTTAGAGATTGTTAACGATACTCCATTTATATGAATAGATGCTTTTTCAATCAGAAGTTTTCTAAAATTTTTTGGTACGGACAATCTTACTACCCAAGTTTTATCAACTACAGCAATATTAAGAATTTTTCCTACTGTATCTATATGGCCTTGAGCAAAATGACCTGATATTTCATCGCCAAATTTAAGAGACTTCTCAATATTGACTGGTTGGCCAATTTTTATCTTAGAAAAATTGGATCTGATTAATGTTTCGTTTGATAAATAAAAAAAAAGTAATTTTTTTTTAAATGAGGTTAAGGTTAAACAAACACCATTACAAGAAAAAGATGATCCTATCATTTTTTTGTTAACTGTAATTTTGCTTAATAATCCAAGTGATAAACTTGATTTATTCTTCATTAAAACTTTAACAATTCCTGTATTTTTTATTATACCATTAAACATTATTTTAACTTTTCTCTAAATAGTTGATCTTCATATAAAAAAACATCTAATTTATTTCTTAACTTAATTTTTTTAATTAAGTAGTTACTTGTATTATTAAAGCCGCTTTTGTTTAATTTAAAATTTGATTTAAAAATATAAATATTATTTAAAAATTTATTTTGAATTAAGAAATTATTAAATACTAAACCACTTTCTATCAAAATTCTATAATATCCTTTTTTTAACAAAAATTTAAATATTTTTATATAATGGTTCTTTTTATTCATATTTTTTAAGTAATAAACTTTGACATGCGAACTTTTGGTTAATAACTTTATCTTTTTTTTATTATTATTACTCGTAAAAATTAAAATTTTCCTCCTAATTTTATACTTAAATATTTTTAATCCTTTTTTAATTTTAAGATTTCTGTCTATGATTACTAAATCAGGTGTTTTGGATTCAAGACCTTCAATTCTACAATTTAACAAAGGATTATCTTCATTTATACTTTCTGAAGTTGAAACTAAACAATTATATCTCGACCTTATTAAATGGGTAATTTTTCTAGAATAATTATTTGAAATCCATTTAGAATTTTTATTAATTGTAAAATAATCTTTTGATAAAGCTATTTTACTATCAATTATAGGAAATTTATTATTATGATAGTTAAAATAGCTTTTATAAAAATTATATCCTTTTTTTGCTAATATATTGTTATTAGTTTTGATCCTATGTGATGCAAAAATTTTTTTTGATTTTTTTTGTGATCTTTTATCTACGTCGTTTATAGAAAAATAAACATACTTAATACCCTTTTTAATAATTTTATTAACACAGGGTGGAGTTTTCCCAAAATGAGAGCAAGGTTCTAAGGTTATATAAATATTTGCATTCTTAAAGTTAATATTTTTTTTCAAAGCATTGCTTTCGGCGTGTGGTCTGCCATTAAAAGAGGTGTATCCACTTGAAATTACTGAGCCGTTTTTTTCAACAATACAGCCAACTGAAGGATTTGTGCTAGTAGATCCCAGATTAATTTCTGCTTGTTGAAAAGCGAGATTTAAATATTTTTGATGTTTTTTTTCAGTTTTATTTCTTTTTAGATTTGCCATGCAGCTCATCAATGTAATTACCAAATTCACCGATTTCTTTAAAATTTGTATATACAGAGGCAAATCTTATATACGCAATTTTGTCTAATTCTTTTAATGCGTCCATTACTTTTTTCCCTATAACACTGGATTGAATTTCAGATTGACCCATTTCTTCTAACTCTCTTGAAATTTTTGAGACCACTCTTTCAATTGTATCTGAGTCTATTGGTCTTTTTTTTAAGGCTGTAAATAATGATTTAGCAAGTTTTTCTCTATCAAATGGTGTTCGTCTACCATTCTTTTTTATTACTGTAAGTTCTCTAAATTGCACTCTTTCAAAGGTAGTAAATCTTTGGCCTCCACCACAAGTACAAACTCTTCTTCTTCTAATAGCAGTTCCATCCTCGGTTGGCCTTGAGTCAACAACCGAAGTATCTTTTTCTCTACAAAAAGGACAAATCATATTTAAACAAATAATTAATAGTTATAAATCGGAAAAGAGGAACAAAGATCTATAACCTCTTTTTGTACTTCTTTTTCTATTTTAGTGTTGTCTTTAGGATTGTTAGATAGCCCTTTAATTACTTTAGTTATTAATTGACCAACTAATTTGAATTCTTGATCTTTAAAACCTCTAGTAGTCGCTGCAGGAGTTCCTAATCTTATACCTGAAGTTATCATTGGGCTTTCTGTGTCAAAAGGGATTCCGTTTTTATTGCAAGTAATATTTGCTCTTCCTAGACTTTCCTCAGCATCTTTACCAGTAACTTTATAAGGTCTTAAATCTACAAGCATTAGATGAGTATCGGTTCCACCTGAAAATATTTTAAAATTATTTTGCGTTAAAGTTTCACTTAAAACCTTAGCATTGTTAATTACATCTTTTGTATAAATTTTAAAATCATCACTTAATGCTTCCTTAAAACAAACGGCTTTACCGGCAATTACATGCATTAAAGGACCTCCTTGAAGTCCAGGGAAAACTGCACTGTTAAATTTTTTATACAAAGACTCATTATTGGTTAAAATGATTCCACCTCTTGGGCCTCTTAAAACTTTATGTGTTGTTGAAGTTACAACGTCTGCATATTCTATGGGATTAGGGTAAGCGCCGCCTGCTACTAAACCAGAGAAGTGTGCCATATCGACTAATAAATATGCTTTTACTTTGTCACATATTTTTCTAAATTTTTTGAAATCGATAACTCTTGAATAAGCACTACCGCCAGCAATTATAATTTTTGGTTTGTGTTCCATTGCTAACTTTTCAACACTGTCGTAATCAATTAAGCCAGTATTTTTGTTAACATCATAATGAACTGCATTAAACCATTTTCCAGATTGTGCGGGCTTGGCTCCGTGAGTTAAATGACCACCTGAGTTTAAACTCATACCCAATATTGTGTCTCCTGGTTTAATTAAAGCAAGATAGACTGCACCATTAGCTTGAGCTCCCGAATGAGGTTGTACATTTGCAAATTTACAATTAAATAGTTTTTTCGCTCTTTCTATAGCTAAATTTTCTGAAAGATCAACATACTCACAACCACCGTAATATCTTTTACCGGAATAACCTTCAGCGTATTTATTTGTCAGAACTGAACCTTGTGCTTCTAATACTGCTCTTGAAACAATATTTTCTGAGGCGATTAATTCAATATGGTTTTTTTGTCTTTCATATTCTTTAGAAATAGAATTAAAAACCTCAATATCAGATTTCCTTAAATCCCTTTCAAAGAAATGATTTAAAATTCCAGTAATTTTTGACACTGTAGACATTTATATTTTTTTAACTCTCCTTTGGTGTCTTCCACCCTCAAATTTTGTTTTTAAAAACATCATTATAATACTTCTAATTTTTTTTTTTTTAGTAAGTCTCGAACCTAAACAAAGTATATTAGCATTATTATGTTGTCGAGACAATTGGGTTGATTTTAAATTATAGCCTACTACTGCTCTAATTCCTCTTGTTTTATTTGCCGAAATAGCCATCCCAGTTCCTGAGCCGCAAACAAGTATACCTATGTCGCTTTTTTTAGCAGATATTCTTCTTGAAACTTTTTTTGCAAAATCCGGGTAGTCAACCGGTTTGTTTGAAAATGGACCTAAATCTATAATCGAGATCTTGGAATTAATAATTATCTCTTTAATATATTCTTTGATTTTATAACCAGCATGATCTGAAGATATGCAAATTTTTTTAAAAATTGATTTCAACTTAGTTAAATCTGTTTTCTAACATACAGGCAACAATATGAATCCTATTTTGCTCGCCGCCATTAAAAAAATTATGATATCTGGTGTTGTTTGTTATCCAAACTTTTCCGTCTGCGGGCATATGTTTAGCTACATCCTCAATAACCATTTTACATCCTGGATTTGTAATAATTGGAATATG
>MDSV01095230.1_pt1 | contig 16729 bp, 18 predicted proteins | sample 810851 | NCBI WGS metagenome assembly MDSV01 (sample SAMN05326640, study PRJNA326480) | marine metagenome | isolation source: seawater | place: Atlantic Ocean: North East | collected 2012 | reverse complement strand
GCTACGACTACTTGGAGATATGATGATTGGAGAGTTTCTTTATTCATGGATAGAACTGGTCATACTGAGCAGTACTATGGTGAAAAAGGAGATCCATTCATTACAGCTAATTTATCTGTAGGTTATAACTATTCTGCAGACTTATCTTTAAGAGCAACAGTTTCTAATATAGAAGATAAGATGCCTGAAAAAGATAGCGCGTATGGATTCCCATACTTCAACAGAAGCTACTATAGTATTTTTGGTAGAGCTGTTTATCTGAGTGCATCATATAGATTCTAATATATTAAAACTATATAATAAGGGGCCTTCTAGTAAGGCCCTATTTTTTTAAATTATGAAAAACTTATACACAATATTAGCAGTATTTTTTGTAGTAAATATAAATACACAAGAAATAGAAAATCCAAAAACAGTAGTACCTGAAAATCCTGAGAATCTTGTTGTTGATTCTATTGATATTCAGTCAGGTACTATTCAGAGTCTGCAGAAGACGCAAGAAGAAATAGATAAACTTGATGAGCAATCTAAAAAACTTACCAATGAGTACAAAGATACTATTGTTGAATTTGAAATTCTAAACAAATATGACAATCAGCTTGAAAGGATAACAATAAGTCAGGCTGAAGAAATTGCAAATATAACAAAGCAGATAGAAGATCTAGATGAGACTAATAAATATGTTCTACCATTACTTGAAAGAATGGTTATTACTTTAAGAGAGCTTATCGAAATAGATGTTCCATTTTTATTAGATGAAAGAATGTCTAGGCTAGAGGAGCTGGAGGATATTCTATTCAAAGCTAACTTTTCAACAGCAGAAAAGTTTAGAAAAATATATGAGGCTTATCAAATAGAAAATGAATATGGTCGAACAATAGAAGCCTACTCAAGTTCAATTGATGTTGATGGAGTAAATTTAGCTGCTCAATTCTTTAGATTAGGAAGATTGAATCTTTATTATATGACTCCTGATGGAGACGAGACAGGCTACTGGGATAAAAATGCTAATTCATGGGTTCATCTTGGAGGAAAGTATTCTGATGAAATTGATGCAGCATTAAAGATAGCTTACAAACAGGCACCACCTGATTTTATTAATTTACCAGTTCAAGGGGTAGAAAAATGAAAAAGCTTTATCTACTAATATTTTTTTTAATTTTAAATGTAAGCATATCTGCTCAAGAAATTGAGGAAGAGGTTGACCCGAACATTGAAAGAGTTGAAAAGATACAGGATCTAATTAATAGAGTTGAGCAAAATAGAGCAGAACTCTCATCAATGGATAATGAAAGACTTAATAATTTTATTAAAAAAGTTGCTGATAGAAAGTTCTTATTATCTAAAGCAAAAAAACAACTTTCAGATGAAGAAGCCCGAAACAAGAAGCTCGAAGATTTATTTGAAGCTAATGAAATAAAGTTGTCAGAATTAGAAACTGAGTTAAACATTAAACTAGGTGTTTTAGGTGAGCTATTTGGTGTAGCTCGACAAATGGCTGGAGAACTTCAAGCAGACTCAGAAGAAGCATATAACTTTACAGAATACCCTGATAGAAAAGACTCATTAAGTGAAATTGGAAAAATTAAAGTTCATAATCTTAAAAATCTAGAGGATTTATGGGTTCTTCACCTAAATGAAATATCTTCATCGGGTGAAATTAAAGAGATTAACGCAAATGTTATTAACTCTGATGGGGATATCGAAGAAAACAAGCTTGTAAGATATGGCCCTTTTAATATGGTTAAGAATAGATCGTTTGTTAAAACGGATGTTGCAAATAATGCATTTACTGTTTTACAAAAACAACCGGACAGGTCTTTAAGAAGAAAATTTAAATCTCATTATCGTTCAGATGGTTATGCCGTTGCACCTATCGATCCAACGAGAGGGTTTTTATTATCTTTATATCTAGATAAGCCATCTACTTTTGAAAGAATCGCACAAGGTAAATTGATCGGCTTTATTATCGTTTTAATTGGTTTGTCTGGACTGATATTTGCCGCATATAGGTATTATTCTTTATATATTTATTCTAAAACAATTAGCTCTAAAGAAGAGGCTGATATTTTTAATAAAATTCAAAATATTTCCGATAATTCAAAAGATATTGATTCATTTGAACGAGAATGTGATGAGGTTTTACTTACCGTAAATGGAAATTTAAGTTGGGGTGTTAATTGGATAAAATTTTTAGCTGCAGTTGCCCCACTTCTTGGGTTGCTTGGAACTGTAATAGGTATGATAGAAACATTCCAGGCTATAACAGTATTTGGCACTGGAGATCCAAAACAAATGGCAGGCGGTATATCTCAAGCACTTGTTACTACTATGCTAGGACTAATTTTTGCAGCGCCGTTATTAGCTATGTATACGCTGCTGTCAGAGAAAGTGTCAGAAATTCTTCAAGAAATAGAGGAGTTTGTCGCAGTTACTATTGTTAAAAAGGTTAAATAATGATCGGATTAACTGATCTTTTTGATAGAGGTGGACCGGTACTATATATCTTATTTATTGTTACATTATTTATATGGTTCATTATTTTTTCAAAGTACTTAAGCACTTCATATAATAATAAAAACTGGATTAAAGATGATTTTGAAAAGTTTTCTGATGGAGTTAATATTAATAAAAACAATGTTCATCTTTTTGAAGAATCATTTCTTATTCACATCAAACGAATAACCTCACAAAGATTAAAAATGCTTGATGGGTTAATTGGTTTATGTCCAATGCTTGGATTGCTTGGTACTGTGTATGGAATGATTGAGGTTTTTGAAGTGCTTGCTGTTTTGGGAACTGGAAATCCAAGAGCAATGTCAACTGGAGTCGCAAAAGCTACAATTCCAACAATGGCAGGGATGACCATTGCTTTAAGCGGTCTTTTTTTTAAATTCGATTTAGCAAATAAGGTAGAAAGATATCAAGAAGATGCACGCCTTTATTTGAAGAAAATGGTAAGTGTATGAAACGTTATAATAGACGAAGACAAGCTCAAGAAGAAGCAGCCTTGGACTTAACTCCTATGATGGACATAGTTTTCATAATGCTTATATTTTTTATCGTTACTACCTCTTTTGTAAAAGAAACTGGAGTTGATGTAAATAGACCAAATGCTGAAACTGCCGAAAGGGATGAAAAAGGCAATATTTTAGTGGCTATTACAGAAAATGATGAAATATGGATAGACAAAAGAAGGGTTGACCTAAAGGCTGTAAGAGCAAATATTGAAAGATTAAAAATTGAATATCCTGAGGGTTCGGTAATAATTCAAGCCGATCAACGTTCAAGATCTGGATTATTGGTTGAGGCGATGGATCAGATAAGGTTAGCTGGCGTAACTAATATTTCTATTGCTGCAAAAAATGATAATTAATAAATACGAAAGATACTATCCTCATGTTCTTTCATTTGTAGCGGCTTTCTTAATTTTTTTATTAATGCAATACCTTATAACTACTGATATTTTTAATAAAAAGAAAGATGATGATATAAGCTATTTAGAATTTATAAGAATTAATACTGATGATTCTTTGTTAGAGAGAGATAGAAAAATTCCTGATAGACCAAAACCAGAAAAAAGACCTCCACCTCCACCAGATATAGATCTTCAACAAGATACAAAGCTTGTCAGACCAAATCTTGATATTGAATTACCTAACTTTTCTGTACCAGTAGATTTTAGTGGGGCTTTTCTTGGAAATATAAACGACTTGCAAGGAACATCCACTGCATTAATTCCTATGGTAAGGGTTCAACCGCAGTGCCCAATACAAGCAATACAAGGAGGTATTGATGGTACGGTTCAAGTTTATTTAGTTGTTGGTCCCAATGGTAGGGTAAAATTAGCTAGAATAGTGAGAGCAACTAATGGCAAACTTTTTAATAAAGAAGCAACTAAAGCTATTAGAAGATGGCAGTTTAAGCCAAAAGTTATTAATGGAATTCCAGTTGAGCAAGCTGGAGAAGTAACAATTGATTTTATTTGTAATGCGTAATTTATTTTTTATATCAATAATCACAATGACATTCTATGTATCTTCAGAAGATACGATTAGTCCATGGATGGCAGATTATTTTGAAAGAATTCACAAACACATAAATGATGAGAATTATGAAAAAGCTCAGAAAGAACTTGAAATGGGAGACAAGAACTATTTCAGAGGTGGTAGAACCTATGAAGCTGCTCTTAATTATCAACTTTATGGTCAGCTCTATGCAGTCCAAAGCCAATATACAAATGCTATTCCATGGTTTGAAAAAGCACTAGCAACAGAAAAGATGCCTAGAATTGGCGAACAGGAAGTTAGATTTCAATTAGCACAAACTTATTTCATGATAGGAAAATATGAAAATGTAATCCCATTATTAGAAGAATTCATCACAGTTGGAGAAAAATATAAATATCCAGTTTCAGCAAGAGTAAATCTACTCATGGCATATTCTCATGGAAGAATCGAACAATATGAACCATCTTATTTTCATATTAAACAAGCAAATAATAAATCTGATAAACCACAGACTGATTGGATTGAGTATGCATTCAGTCTCGCAATGAAATTAGAAAAACTAGATGATGCTGAAGTTTTGGGGACGAGATTATTGTTCCTAGAACCAAATAAGAAAAAATATTGGAACCAAGTGAGCGCCTTATATTTTGCAAAAGAATTTGAGCTAAATTCCTTATCAGCCTTAGAACTCGCATATGAAAACAATACTTTAAATAAAGAAGACGATTATCTTTTATTAGCTAAATATTATTTGTATCAAAAATCACCTCTTAAAAGTGTCCTTGTTATTAACGATGGAATAAACAAAAACTTGGTAAAAGAAAATGAAGACAATCTAAAGCTATTATCAAGTTCATATTTTTATGCAAGAGATTTAGATAATGGAATTAAGATATTGATTAAAGCAGAAAAAATATCTGATGATCCAGATCTTTCCTTTAGATTAGGAACTTATGCCTTTGATAGTGAACAATATAAATTAGCTATTTCTTCATTTGATATCGCTAAGAAAAGAGGTTGGAATGACATGCCTGGAAGAATAGAATTAATAACGGGTATTTCTTATTTTGAATTAGGTGATGGAGAAAAAGCAAAAGCTAATCTTGTGTTAGCCACTAACTTTGAAGATACAAAGGACACTGCTGAAGGCTGGCTATCATACATCGCCCAATTTTAGTCTTAAAAATGAACATATTAATCTTATCTTTGTCTAAATTAGCATGATGATAGAAACAACAGATTTAACAAAAGAATATCAGGTGGGCTCTCAATCTGTTAAAGCTTTAAAAGGAATTAATCTTTCCGTAGATAAAGGAGAGTTTATATCTATCATGGGTCCATCAGGCTCCGGAAAAACTACTCTTATGAATATAATAGGTTGCTTAGATACACCAACTAATGGCTCCTACTTTTTAAATAATAAATCTGTTAGCGAGCTAAGTGATGACGAATTGGCACATATTAGAAATGATGAAATTGGTTTTGTATTTCAATCTTTTCACCTTTTAGCTAGAAATTCAGCACTTGATAATGTGATGCTCCCTTTAAAATATGCAGGCACGTCTAAAAAGGACGCGATTAAAAGATCGGAAGATGCCCTTCATAAAGTTGGATTATCAGATAGGTCTAATCATTCTCCTTCAGAATTATCAGGCGGACAACAGCAAAGAGTTGCAATAGCTAGAGCTTTGGTAAATAAGCCAAGCATTTTGTTTGCAGATGAACCAACAGGAAATTTAGATTCTAAAACAGGAGATGATGTTATGAATCTTTTTAAAGAATTAAATGATGCTGGACAAACAATAATACTTATTACACATGAAGACAGTGTTGCAAAACAATCCAATAGAATTATCACAATCATGGATGGTCTGATAAAATCCGATATAAGGGAATGACATGAATAAATATATATATACTTTTTTGGCACTTTTGTTCATATATGGCTGTGGAGGGAGTTCTGATTCTAAAGATACACAGTTCTATAAAAAACAAGAAACAACCGAACAAACGTTAGAAGTTTCTATAGAAGCCTCTGGTGTAATTGAAGCAATATCTTCAGTTGAAATTAAATCAAAAGCTTCAGGTGAGGTATTATTCTTAGGCGCTGAAGTAGGTGATTTTGTTGACAAAGGATTTATGCTTGCACAAATCGATCAAAGAACTGCAAATAATATAGTCGATCAGACTGAATCTGATTTAGAAGCAGCCAAAGTTAGATTATTAAATGCAGAAGCTCAATATGATAGAGGATTAGAACTTCATAATAATTCTAGTATTTCTGATAAAGATTTTGAAGATATAAAAGAAAATTATGCACAAGCTAAATCTACAGTTGTAAGAACTGAGGTTTCATTTGAAAATGCAAAAATTTCTCTTGATGATACAGAGGTTAAATCCCCAATAAGGGGAACAGTTATCTCAAGACCAGTTGAAGTTGGACAGGTAATAACATCACCAACATCGGCATTTGGAGAAGGAAGCATAATAATGACAATGGCAGATCTTTCAAAGGTAAGAGTAAGGGCGTTAGTTGATGAAATAGATGTAGGTAAAGTTAAAATAGGACAACAAGTATCAATTAAAGTTGCAGCATATCGCGATAAAGAATTTATCGGAACTGTTTCAAAGATCGAACCTAAAGCTTATATTCAACAAAATGTTACAACTTTCCCTGTTTTAATTGATATTAACAATGAAGAAAATCTTCTTTTAATTGGCATGAATACAGATGTTGTTATACAAATTCTTAATAAAGATGTTGCATTAAGCGTTCCAACGATGTCATTAAGAACTCGAAAAGACATATATACTGCAACTGCAGTCTTAGATATTGAAAAAGAGGGTATTGATAATTTCTTACAAGATAAAGTTGAAGGTGAGAATTTTAATAGATTTATTGTCATAAAGGATAGCGGTTCGGGACCTTACCTTTCTTGGGTTAAAGTCGGCGTGTCAGATTTATACAACGTTGAGATAGTTGAAGGTCTATCAAAAGGTGATGTAGTTTATATTTTACCAAGCAAAAGTCTTTTTGATTATCAAGAACGATTTAAACAAAGAGTAAGCGGAACTTTCAGCTTTGGATAATGCTAGTCGAAGAATCAATAAAATCAGCAATTTCATCCATTAAGACTAATGGTGTTAGATCTTTTTTAACAGCCTTAGCTATAATTATAGGAACAGCTGCTGTTATAGCGGTTATAGGCATTGGCTCAAGTGCTGAAAAAGCATTAGAAGCAAGTATTGATGATTTAGGCCCAAGAACTCTTTCAATTTTTCCAAGCCAGAGAAAACGTGGCGGCATCTCTTCTGGTTTTAATCCACTTGTTATTAAAGATGCTGAGGCGCTTTCAAAGAATAAAGAACATGACTGGTTAATAGCACCAGCAATGTCTGGAAACAGACAAATTAAATATAAAAACTCAAATATGAATGGTGAAATTAATGGTTACTTACCAGTAAATTTTGAAGTAAGAGGTTTTGATATTGAGCATGGAAGATTATTTACTGAGAAAGAGAATTTAGGACGTAAGAGAGTTATTGTTCTTGGATCAAAAGTTCCAAGTGAATTAAAGACATCTCCAAAACAATTATTAAATAAAGATATTTTGGTTGCAGGTACATCATATAAAGTAATTGGCATTTTAAAAGAAGAAGGCTCAACTGGATGGCAAAATCCTGATGATGATTTATATGTTCCTCTTTTAACAGCTGCTCAAAGGGTATTTGGAACTGATCGTTTGGGTTGGATAAATGTTGGAATATCAAATGACACAAATGTGGATTATGTGATGATGACAATTGAGCAAATTTTAAGACAAAAGCATGATATTGGACCAGGTGGAGAAAATGATTTTAGAATTAATGATTGGAGTCAATTTTCTGATTTAAGAAGACAAGCTACAGGAATATTTACTGCATTAATCGCTGGTATTGCTGGAATAAGTTTAATTGTTGGTGGAATTGGTGTTATGAACATCATGCTTGTTTCAGTAACTGAAAGGACTCGTGAAATTGGTTTAAGAAAGGCATTGGGTGCAACACAAAAATCAATAATGATGCAATTTATAATAGAGGCTGTTCTTTTATGCATACTTGGTGGATTGCTAGGGATCATAATTGGAACATCTCTTTTGCTATTATTCACATCATTAAATGATTGGATTTTTTACATGCCATTAAGTGCAGTTTTTGGCTCTATTGCATTTTGTGCATTTGTCGGCCTATTTTTTGGAATTTGGCCTGCCAGAAGAGCAGCTAAGTTAGATCCAGCTGTATCTTTAAGGTATGAATAAGTTAAAAGTTATTCAGCTCTTACCTGAGTTGAATGTTGGCGGTGTAGAACGAGGCACCAAAGATTTTTCAAAAGCATTGATAGAAAACGGACATGAATCAATAGTAATCTCCAACGGCGGCATTTTTGAAAAAGATATTATTGATCATGGCGGTAAGCATATTAATCTTCCAATTCATAAAAAAAGTTTGTTTTCTTTTTTATTGTCAAAAAAACTAAGAGCAATATATGAAGAAGAGAAACCAGATATTGTCCATGTAAGATCAAGGATGCCTGCCTGGATTAATTATTTTGCTTTCAAAAAACTTAATAAAAAGCCAATTCTTGTCTCAACTTTTCATGGCTTATACAGCACACCTTTATACAGTAAAGTTATGTCTAAAGTTGATCATATGATTGCTATTTCAGATACAGTAAAGAATTATATAGTTGATACATACAGAGTGTCTGAAAATAAAATAACCAAGATACCAAGAGGTTGTGACTCAAAAGTTTTTACCAAAGAAGCGCTATCTCAATCATGGTTGAATAGTTGGCATGATGAGTATCCTCAAACAAAAGATAAGGTTATCTTAACCATACCTACAAGAATTTCAAAATGGAAAGGCGTTGACAGTTTTATTGAACTAATTTCATTATTAGATAATGATAATTATCATGGCTTGATTGTTGGACCAACAGCAAAATCAAAACAAAAATATCTTAAAGAACTGCAAAACAAAGCTTCTCTTTTAAACTTATCAGATAAATTAACTTTTACTGGATCAAGATCTGATATAGCAAATATATATAAAATGTCAGATGTGATATTTAATTTATCAATTAAACCGGAACCATTTGGAAGAACAACAATAGAGGCTATTAGCTGTGGATCAAAGGTAGTAGGTTGGAATCATGGTGGTACAAAGGAAATACTTGAGCAATTATATCCTGAGGGGTTAGTTGAGCTTAATAATATAGATAAATTAAAAGATACAGTATTAAAAATATCTTCTAAAAATTACAGATATCCCGATGAAAATATTTTTACTGCAGAAAAAATGATTGAGAGAACGCTTAATTTATACAATCAATTAACTAAAAGAGAATCGTAAACTTCATTTATTTCGGATATCTTTTTACCTATACAAAATTCATTTTCTACAAACTCAAAAATAGCAGATTGGTTTAAGGTTTCAATATTATCTACGTTAGATTCAAGAAGACTTTGTAGTGCAATTTGATTGTCCCTTTCAGCAAGCATATCATTTGGGAAAATTAAATCCATATGACCTACATTGGTGGAAAGGACTGGTATTTTAAGATATAAAGCTTCTAGTGCTACTCTAGGACCACCTTCATCTCTTGATGAAACAATTAATACTGATGCATCTTTATAGAATTTAATTAGCTCATTCTTTTTTACCCCTTCAACTATTTTAATTTTATATGAAAGATTATTTTGATTTATTAAATTAAGCAGATTAAGTTTTTCTTTACCTGAACCAATTATAATTAATTCTGATTCTATATTTCTCCAAGATTCAATCAAATAATCAAATCCCTTAACTTTTTCGAGTCTACCAATTGCAAGTGCATATTTTTTTTTACCTGAGGGTAATTTTGAAAGATTTGGGTGCCACCAGTTTGTAATTACTTTTGAATCAATATTAATTCCATTAATAACATTTTTACTTACCCCGATCACAAAATTTGATTTTTCATATATTTTTTTGTTTTTCTTGACGCCATGAACTGATGCTACATGTTTGTAATTCCCTTTATTGATTGATGCAATTATTGTTGTTGTTTTGCTTCCATGAGTATGAACTATATCTGGACTGATATCTCTTAATAGAATTTTAAGTCTATTTTTTCCAAAAAAAGATCTTCTTCCAATATTTTTTATTTTGTAAATATTAATCTTTTTATTAAAGTTATTTGCTATAGACTCATTGCATATAAGAAAAGGTTCAATCTTTGTATTATGAGACAATAATTCATCAACATGTTGCTCAATCCCTGCAAAATCTTCGCTTAAAACAAGATGAACAATTTTCATATTAATTTATTTATTTTAAAGGCAACTTTTTCAACTTCTGCAAAAACTTCATTATAGTTATTTTGTTTTTCTAGTTGCATTTTCGACATCCCCTCAACAATATCAGAGGTCTTAATCTGACCAACTTGTTTGTTGTTTATTAGCTTATTAACATTCTTAACTACTTTGCTATTATTATTTTTTGGTTTCATATCAGCTAAGTAAGTTTTTCCTTTTGAAGATAAACTTTCATAAATCATATTAACGCTATCTCTTGTTATAAGCTTTGAAGAGGCTTTATGTAAAATTGATTCAAATGAAGTTGAGTCATTAGAATTAACATCACACACCACACAATTATCATTTAATTTGGCTATTTCATATATTTTTCTATTCATCAAACTCGGCGTTCTTCTTGAATTAAAAATATAACTATTCTTACCAGGGTGAAGCGATAAAAAGTAATTTATTTGCTGAGCTAAATAATCAATATTAAAGTGATAATGTTTATTATTACCGCCAATAGCTATCATTAAAGTATTTCTATCAGCTTCGTTTAATGATACTTTTGATAATGAACCCTCATAATAAACAGTATTGTTTAAACCTTTTAACTTGTATGAATCATGATAGGGCGCGCAAATAATATCGAATTTACTTTTACTTGTTGATGGAGTTAAAATTGCAATATTTTTGCATGATTTTTTTTGACCTTTTTTAATATCGAGTAAAAAGGAATATGTTCTGTGACCAGCTCCTATTATTAAGTCGTAAAAGTTTCCTTGCACCTTGTCTATATACTTGAAAATAGGAGGTATGCCCTTAACATCTCTTGAATCAATTTTTAAATTATGATCTTTAGATAATTCATCAAGCAGAACTTTAACTTGTTTTTCATGCCCAATATTATTATCTTTAATCCATAGTACATTCATATTATCTATTATATATTCAGAATTATGCATAGAAGTAAAGACTTAAAAAATATCGCTATAACTTTAATATCACAATATGGTGACGACGCTGAAACAGTTGCTATGCTGAGAGCAGCTGAATATGCTGCCGAACTCAACAATGATGAGTGGATAAAATGGGAGGAGATAGTTAAATTAATAAACTCAATAGATAAAAAGCCTCACTTAGATAGTTAAAATTCATAAATACTGCAAAAAAGGTTAATCTAGTCTTATATGAAATTGAATTTTTTAAATAAAAATCTTAAAAAAGTATTAATCTCCTCATTAGGAGCTTTTTTATGTATGTTCTTGATTGCATATTTCAACACTATAGATGCTTCTAACGTATGGTTAATACCACCATTTGGTGCAAGTTTAGTATTGGTAATGGCAGTTCATGATAGTCCTTTGGCAAAACCAAGAAATGTATTTTTTGGCCATATCTTTTCTGCATCCTCAGGCGTATTAATGTTTTATATCTTAGGTAATAATCCTGTATCAATAGCCTTAGGTTTAACTTTAGCAGTAATGATTATGCAGATAACAAAAACAATACATCCACCTGCAGGTGCAAATCCAATTATTGCAATTCTAGGAGCGAAATCATTTGAATTCGTTATAATGCCTGTTGCAGTCGGAGCATCATTCATCATTATTTTTGCTTTGATTTATAACAAAATATGGAAAAGACAATAATTCAACAGCTTTAAATTAAATAATGAATGAGATACAAAATAGTATTAAGGAATCATTAATAACAGACTTTAACCCCTCAGTGCTTAAAATTATCAATGAGAGCTTTAAACATAATGCACCCAAAGACGCTGAAAGCCATTTCAAAATACTAATAGTGAGTGAGGTTTTTAAAGATTTACAAAATGTAAAAAGGCATCAAATTATATATAAGTCATTAGACTTGATAATGAATAAAATTCATGCCCTTTCTATAGATTGTTTTGATGAAGAAGAATATTCAAAGAATCCCATAATATTAGATTCACCAAACTGCGCCAATAAATAATAATGAGAATAAATATTAAAAATTTCGCTTCAAATTTAATTAATAATTACTTAGTTGTTCTTTTTTGTATTTTTATTATTTCTATATTTTCTTCAATAGGACTAACTAACTTTAAACTCGACGCCTCTTCTGATGCTTTGGTCATCGAAAGCGATGAATCTTTAAAGGCATATAGAAAGGTTGAAGATGAATTTGGCGACACTAGCTTTTTAATTGTGACATATGAACCTGAAAAAGAACTTTTTTCAGACTACTCAATTAATAAGTTATCTAATTTAGAAAGTGATTTGAAAGATATTGATGGTGTTGATTCTGTGAGGTCCTTATTAGACGCCCCAATTTTCTTTCAACCAAAAGTAAGCCTATCCGAAGTATCTGATAATTTAAAAGAAATAACTGATGAGGCTGTTGACCTTAATCTTGCTAAAGAAGAAATTATAAATAATCCAATTTACAAAGACTTAATCATAAGTAAAGACGGCAAAGTAACTGCAATGCAGGTTGTCCTAAAGGGAAATGATGAATATAACCAACTTATAAATGACAGGTATTCCATACTAGATCAACTAGATTCAAGAGAACCATTAACTACTGACAGTAAAAAAGAATTACAAATCGACTTAGATAATATTAATACTAGAATCAGTGAAATTAATAATCAAGAATCGGAATTTAATAAGGTTCTTATAAGTCAAATTAGAAACACCCTAGACAATTATAAAGATGAAGCAACAATCTATCTAGGTGGCCCTTCAATGATTGCTACAGATATGATGGAATACATTGAATCAGACCTAACTATATTTGGAACTGCAGTAGCATTAATTTTTGCATTGATGCTATATCTGTTCTTTGGGTCTATTTGGCATGTATTACTCCCATTAACCAATGCATTTTTAGCAACATTTATTACAGCTGGATTTTTAGGTTTTATGGATTGGAAGATTAGCGTAGTTTCATCTAACTTTATTGCATTACTATTAATCTTAACAATATCTCTTACAGTTCATTTATTAGTAAAAATAAACGAAATAAAAAGATCTAAAGATCTAAAGACTGCAATAATTGAAGGTTATGATCAAATGTTAGCACCTTGTTTTTTTGCAGCACTTACAACTGCTGTTGCATTCATGTCATTGACTTTCGGAGAATTAAAGCCGGTCATTGAATTTGGTAAAATGATGGCGTTTGGAATATCAATTGCTTTTATCTTAACTTTTACTTTTCTACCGTGTGCAATATACCTAATTGGCAAAAGTAAAAATAAGGATTTTTTATCCTTGCATACCATAACGAATTCTTTACTGAACTTTTCAAGAAATTATAAAAATTCAATTTCTTTAACTTTCTTATTTGCTTTTGCAATATTTTGTTTTGGTATAAATAAATTAGAAGTTGAAAATAGATTCATTGACTACTTTGATGAAAATACTGAAATATATAAAGGAATGTATGAAATAGATTCAAATCTTGGCGGAACGGCCACTTTGGACATAATTATAAGTGAGCCAAAAGAAAGTGATTTACCAAATGAATCTATAGTTAAGAATGTTGTTACTAATATTGTAGTCAAGGCTAATGATTTCACATTTGATGATTTGTTTGAGGAAGATTTATTTGAAGATCTTTCAAGCAATGCATCAGGTTATTGGTGGAATGCATATTCGTTAAATCAATTAGAAGAAATACATGATTATTTAGATTCAATACCTGAAATAGGTAAAGTTCTCAGTGTTGCAAGCGGTCTTAAGTTAGCAAGAGAAATTAACGATGGTGAAGATTTAAATGATCTTGAATTAGCTTTGCTAAGATCAGTCTTGCCAGAAGATATTAGAGAATCACTTTTATACTCGTATATTAATAAAGATGACTCAGTTGTAAGAATCTCAACACGTGTGAATGAATCAGCTTCTGATCTAAATCGTAATGAGTTATTAAATAAGATAGATAATGATTTACAAAATAAATTTAATCTAGACCCAGCCCAATATGAAATGACTGGATTGGCTGTACTTTATAACAACATGCTCCAATCATTATTTAAATCACAAATAAATTCTTTGATTATTGTGTTTACTGTCATATCAATAATGCTATTACTAATTTTTAAATCATTCAAAGTAATGGTTATTGGCCTAGTGCCAAACATTTTTGTAGCTTCTTCAGTAATGGGTCTTCTTGGTTTGCTTAATATACCCTTAGATATTATGACTATAACTGTTGCAGCTATTAGTGTTGGTATGGCTGTTGATAACACTATTCATTATATTTATAGATATAAAAAAGAGTTAAAGAAAAATAATTCCATTAATATAGCTTTAAAAAATGCACACTCAACAACAGGTAGAGCAATTTTCTACACAGCAACAACAATTGCAGCAGGTTTCTCTATTTTAGCTTTATCTAATTTTTTCCCAACAATACTATTTGGTATTTTCACATCAATTGCGATGATATTAGCCTTTATTAGCTCTTTAACATTATTACCAAATCTATTAGTAAAATTTAAAGTTTTTCAATAACATAAACCCATGGGACCATTAAAAGATATTAAAGTATTAGAATTTTCAGGAATAGGACCTGGTCCTTATTGTGGAATGTTGCTAGCCGACATGGGTGCTAATGTTATTAGAGTGGGAAGAAAAGGAGCAGAAGGATTAGAAAATAAATTTGATATTCACAATCGATCAAAACGTTCGATAACTGCTGATTTAAAAAATCAAAATACTGTCAAAGAAATGTTAAAACTAATAGATCAAGTAGATGTAGTTTTTGAGGGCTATAGACCTGGCGTAATGGAAAAGTTAGGCCTAGGGCCTGATATATGTTTAGAAAGAAATCCTAAGCTTGTGTATGGAAGAATGACTGGTTGGGGTCAAGAAGGGCCGATGTCTAATCTAGCTGGCCATGACATTAACTATATAAGCTTATCTGGTGCTTTACATGCTATCGGTCGAAAAGACTCAAATCCAATACCTCCCTTAAATTTAATAGGCGATTATGGTGGTGGTGGAATTCATCTTGCTTTCGGAATAGTTTCTGGTCTAATTCATGCTCTTAAGACTGGTGAAGGGCAGGTTGTTGATTCTGCTATGGTGGATGGTTCACTTTCTTTAATGTCATTCTTTTACTCATTAAAAGAAATGGGTCATTGGGAAGATAGCAGAGAATCTAATTTGCTTGATGGGTTTGCACACTTTTACGATACCTATGAATGTTCAGATAATAAATATATAGCAGTAGGATCTATAGAGCCTCAATTTTATTTTGAGCTCTTAGAAAAATTAGAAATTAACGATGAACAATTTAAAGATCAACACAATAAGGACTTGTGGCCTCGATTAAAAGAAAAAATGGCAGCAAAGATTAAATTAAAATCCAGATCTGAATGGGTCGAAATATTCTCAGGTACCGATGCATGTGTCTCTCCTGTTTTAAGCATGGAAGAAGCACAAGAACATCCACATAATATTGCAAGAGAAGCTTTTACCAATATTGATGGCTTCAATCAGCCCAATGCATCCCCAAGATATTCAAAAACCAAGCCAGAAATTAAGCATAATGCCAAAGATATTGGAGCAGACTTAAATGATGTTTGTATTGAGTTTAATCTAACAAAAGAATTTTTTTGATGTTGATATAAATATGAGTGAATTTTTAGAAAACTATTATCATCTTGGAAAAGATATGCTTATTTTTTTAGGAGGTGGTGGTGGACAAGAATCATTGGGTTATGAAATCGTAAATATTTTAATTTTCATTTTTATTCAACCTGGACTAATCATTTTCTTTTTTTATTTATGGCAAAAAGAAAGAAGAAAATCTCATAAAAGTTGAAAGAATTAATAAATACAATTTTTGAATTAGGTGTAAAAATAATGTGGGATCTTGCTGACACAACTGGACTCTCATATAAAGAAATCAATGCAATAATTTTTTTAATAATACAACCTTCTTTAATTATATTATTTTTTATACTTTGGAGATGCGAAAAGAAAAAGAATAAAAATTAATTTTTAAAAAAATTCAAACTAGTTTCAAAAGTTATCTGTTTTAAACTTTCTTCATTTACATCCATAAGTTCAGCGATTGATGACGCAATATGATTTAAATTTACCGGCTCATTTCTATTATTTTTTGGTTTATTAAGTAAATCTTTAGGTATTAGATAGGGGCAGTCTGTTTCAATCATTAGTTTCTCTATAGGAATATTTTTTATTGTTTTGCGAAGCTCAACATTCCTTTTTTCATCACAAATCCATCCAGTAACACCTATATAACAACCTAATTCTAAATAATCATTTAGTTGTTCTTGTGTTCCAGTAAAACAATGAACAACTGATTTATTAATATCAGATGAATACTTTCTTAAAATCTTAATAAAATCATCATGAGAATCTCTTTGATGCAGAAAAAGGGGTTTGT